>Ga0209917_1000003_pt1 | contig 136810 bp, 133 predicted proteins | sample SalPon2_C_H2O_MG_FD_185710 | JGI IMG/M metagenome (GOLD analysis project Ga0209917, IMG submission 185710) | Salt pond water microbial communities from South San Francisco under conditions of wetland restoration - Salt Pond MetaG R2_C_H2O_MG... | ecosystem: Environmental > Aquatic > Non-marine... | reverse complement strand
TATAATTTTTAATTGTTAAACACATATAAATGTTGTGTTTTAGGTGTGATTTTATATTTATTTGGACAGGTCTTGTTGATTTTTCAAATATCTCTAGCAGCGTCAACTTTGATAATATCTCCAAATTTGAGTTTGTATACTTGTTCAGGCATTCTTTGAATGCCTCGCATTTTGAAGAATTTAAGGTCATGTTCAACATCCCCACCAACTTTTTCACTGTCAACGTGTAGTACAATATCTGCGAGGTTTAAGATTTGTTTCTCAATTTCTTTGAGGTCATCGGTTGAACCTCTTTGGAGATGTAATAATGCGATGCCTTCTTTCTTTTTCTTGATATCTTTGTAGACATTTCTCATTACTTGTCGATAGGATGCTTCGTCAGGCCAATTGACTTCATTTAGGCTTTCAAGGATTAGATAGCCTTCTTCTTCAACTCGGCTGAGTCTAGATTTGATTACAGCAGTATGGTCATTTGTTTCTCGGAACATGTCTGTAATTTCTACTTCTTCAGATGTTCCAATTTTATCAATTTCTTGTCTAACAAGAGAAGATGGGCGAAGCGTTGAGAGGTACTGTGTTGGTTTTCCTGTGCTTGCCATATGGAGTCCAAAAAGATTAGACATAGAGCGTTCGTCGCCCATAATAACTACAAAGCTTCCTTTTGGGAATCCGTATGGTTTACCTTCGTCTAATGTTTTAATTCCAGTTGGCAGGTGGTCATCTTTGAGTAAATCATAATTTACTTGCCGCATTGCATCTTCATTGTCATTATTGTCTTCAAACATAGTTTGTTGTAAGAGTAATTTTGATATATTACTAAAGGAGTTTTTGTGGTGGGTTTTCCCGATAAATTTATAGGTGTGTGATTTAATAACATATATGAGAATGGTCAAAAATAAAACAACTCCATTTATGGGTGTATCAGGAGATTGTGGTGTTGTTACACAAAATGGGCTTCGGAAAGCATCAGATGTGAGAGTTGGTGATAAAATTTTGACTAGTGAGAATACATATGATAGAGTTTCTTCAATTATATCGACAGGTGAGAAAAAACAGTCGGTTATTAAAATGACAGTTCCATTAATCGAAGAACCATTTTCTTCATTTGTATATATGTCGAAGAATACAAATATTGTTGGTATTTTGGGTCAAAAATCTAGAATTGAAGATATTTCTGCTGTTGATTTTACAAAGAATGATTTTGTATATCTTCCATCTGAAGTTACACAGCGTTCTCCAACATTACATCATAAGCTCCGTGGTGATTCTATAATTCAAACAGATAATGGGGTCTGCGTTCCTATTAGTGGGGTGATTCAGACGATGAAGACAGTTAATTTATTTTCATTTGAAACTGAAAGTAACTCTTTTGTTGCGGGTGGTGTGACAGTCAGTACAGATTTTTAATTTTTTGTTATTGAAATCCTTTGGATTGTGGAGTTTGAGATTGGATTTTGTTTTCTGCATCAATATCTTTTGAGAGAGAGTCAAAGTTATCAGGTACTGAAATTCCGTTAGAGATATATGCGCTGGCCAGAATATTTTGCATTCCATTTCGGAGTGAGATTAGTTGGGTGACTGTTTCATATAAGGTTTGAATGTTTTGTTGTGTTGGTTGTATGTATTCTCTTCGTTGGACTACGCCACCAATAAATTCATAGTTTAGTTTTGTTGGACTTAGAATAAATTTTTCTGAGTTAGTTTGTAATAATGAGAACCATGCTTCTATTGTTGGTAATGGGATAGCTCGGTTTGATTGACAAAGGCTAAATAGTTGGTTAGTTTTAAATTCACCTCGAAGTGTTTGATATGATTCCCATTGTTCTTCTGATTCTAACTGTGTGAAGTCGCCACCTAACTCTGCATGATTGGATGAGTATATCATGTCTTCAATCAAATCGTAGTTTGCTTGGAGAATGTTGTATTTTTCATTTATAGGAATAATGACTGTGAATCCAGCTCCATTATATTGGCAATGTATTCCAACTTGCTGTATTTCAGTATTTGATTCATCGTCGCCTGTTTGTTTTGTGATTTGATTAATTGTTATATTTATTTCTTGGAATCGATTTATGTAATTCTTTATTTCTTGTTCAACTGCTGGCGTTACTTCATTTAAAATTGAGTTTTCTTTTGGTTCATCAGGAGTTGTTTGTTCTTCTTCAGTAGACATATTATTTTGTATGGTGTTATCGTATAAAAAATTACTTCCATCTTTTATTTATTGAGCATTTGTCGAATGAATTTATTTAGCTCTGATGGAGTAATTTCTTGTTCTATGATGTGTTCTTCATAATTTAATTCGTAGTTGAAGAATTGTTTTAACTCATCTTTTTCATCTGGGTATGTGTATTCTTTGGATTTGTGTGGAGACTGTTTTCGTTGTGTGAGATTGTTGATTCTATCTTTACTAAATTCAACGAAGATACTATCTGGTGCAGACTTGAGAAAGACTGGCCATTTCAAGTTGGGGTATTTGTGTGTTTCTTTAATATATCTAGCAATAAGGATATCTCTTGCTATATGAAACAGGTATTTGTTTGGGATTTGACCGTCTTCTCTTTCTCGTTGGCTCATTATATGTTTAGATGCACGCTGATATTTATTGAATAAATCAATTGGATTCATATTATTACATGCATATGAAGAGAGGTTTTCAAACATTTGGTTTGTTCTATATGATTTGGGGCTAAGAAGTGTTTCATATACCATTGGGTCATATGAAAGAAGCAAATCACGAAATTGTCGAATGTCCCACCCATCTATATCAATATCTTTTGTGGATGAAATTGTAACATCTTCAGAACAGAACCCTTTTGTATAATCATCTTCAAGTATGTATGAATCTGTATTTTGTTGAAAAACAACAGTAACATCATAGTCACTGTTATTGTTGTCAAATCCATATGCTCTACTCCCTGTTTCCCATGCTCCAAGAATAGAGATATCAAGTTTATTTTCAGTTTGTTGTAAGATAGAATTGATTTCTTCTCCCATGTGTATTTGTTTGTAGTGATTGTTCTTAATAGTATTGAATTCGTATGCCGTTGAGAGGATTTGAACCTCTAATAGCTGTGGCAATACTGCCTACACTATACCAACATCCAACGGCAGTTATGTATAATACGACCGTGTTTAAATAACTTTTTAGTTTAATGCGTTAGGGAGTTCTTTTGACACATATATGTCTTCCCATTCATCACGGAATTGAAAAATGTTTTCTACTCGGCCTGCCATTGTTCTGTCAGGTCCACTATTTACGGCATTCCATTCTGGGTTGACGCTTGCTTCTAACAATGATGCATTTCCGTCTATTCGTCCTTCAAAGAATATTACGTGGTGTCCATTTCCTTCTGCAACAATGCATTTTTCATACGATGGTGCATCTCGAAGTTCTCGAAGAGCTTCTAAACAATCTTCATCACTTACATCCCACATCATATCGCCTTCTTCTATGTTTTTAAACCAAGCCATGTTTATAATTTAGTTAGTAAACCCATAAATGTTTATATTTAGTTAGTTAAGAAATTTTTCTTGCAATGGTTATTGTGTGGTTTGTGCTTTCTTCTGTTTTTGTTATTGTAATGTTTTTAAAACCTGCATTTTTTAGTTCAGAATCAATTTCTTTGGGGTTGTGAGCAAATCCATCTAATGCAACACCCATTTGTATAGGTTTCATCTCCGTCTTTGATTCATTTGTAATTCTAAATGAAAAGTTAAGCTTTATATTTTGCCCTCTTTGAACTGAAACACTATTCCTTCGGATTTTTAAATCATTAATAGTGTAACAGACCGATTCTGATTGTCCATCATTGATTTCATTTGAATCAATATATGAGAAGATTAGTGTACTTCTGTTTGCCATATTCTTATATGCTTGCTCAAAGAATGCTTTTCGTTCTTGTTTGTTAAGATGGTATAGTGAATTTCCAAGGACTACTAATGTTTGTATATCATATGGTAGGTAAAAGTCTACAAGGTCTGAGCGAAATAGTGTTGCATCAGTGTTTTTACTAGCTATTGATAACATTTCTGGAGATAAGTCAAACCCAAATGTATTATATGGTTTGTCGTCTAGCTCTTGTAATAAGTTTCCTGTTCCACAAGCTCCTTCAACAATAATACTATCTTCATTTAGTTCCGAATATTTTTCAATTAGTTCAACAATACCAGAATAATTATAGTGATTCTTATAGAAAGCTTCATATAATTCTGGAAAATCAGTATATATGTCTAGTTCGCCTGTGTCTGTTGCATAATCAAAATCAGATATGAATTTTTCAAAACGCTGTTTATAGTCGCTCATGAATAGATGGTTTAACTAAAAGCATATTGGTGTTTTGCAATACTAATTTTTATTTTTAAAGAAAATCCTGTATAAAAGACTGTTTTATATGTTTTGAGGGATGTTTAATGTGAATCAATTCACTTCAAATCTTCACTTCGTAGTTCTGCATCTCTTCCTGTTACAGCTTCGAGGAAGTTATTTACTTGTTTGAGGGCATCATCAAACACATCTACATCATATTTTTCTAACCCTTCTTTTGGGTCCATAAATTCAACACCAAATCCAAGCGTATCTTTTTTGCTTCCATTATCAATAACCATATATTCAAATTCTAAGATTATTGGATTGTCAGTTAGATGTTCTTCTGCTTTCTTTTCAATATTTACATCTTCAATATATTCGCCAGGTTTCATTTTATATTCAGAGATTTCAACCATTGTTATTACATAAGATTGATTTTGCACCGTAAAAAGATTTTGTTTAATTTCTTACATTTATATAATCTTTCGTTTTGATATTTCCTTTAGAAGAAAAGTTTAATTATCAGAAGCTAGAGTTTTTATATAATTACTATGCCACAAAAACGCAGGGATTTTTTATATAATATAAGTTCATTAGTAGCTATTGGAGGACTTTCAAAGCGATTAGGTGAAGTGTCACTATTTGGTAATTCTAATGCAATTCACTCAGATTTGTCAGGGACTAAACTTGAAAATATCAAAACGACAGATATGGATTCACATTCAATTGAAAAAGAAGATAGTATTTATAATATAACTATTGATTGGAGAATGGATAATGCGTTTCATATGGAGCATACGTTTTCATTTACTGAAGATGAGTTAGAGAAGACACCTGGAAATATTGTTAGAGACCCAATGAGAGTTATTGATAATAGTTCTGAAAAACAAATTGTTACGCAGATGGCAACAGGTTTAGAAGAAGCGTTTCTATCAAATGAATGGCAAGAAGAATCTAAAGAAACGATTAAAGAAGACTTTATTTCTAAAGAAAATATGGATTCTGTTGATTGTAGAGAAGCAAAAGGTCACTTAATCTGTGAAGTTGATGCGGAAGAAAGTGTACTTAGCCGTGGCGATATTATTATTTCAAAAAATATTGGAAATGAAGATGAGCTAGAACTTGTACCTGAGATAATTCGATTTGTCCAATCATTAGAATATGAATTAGATTATGAAAGAGGTAATTTGATTGATTATGCACAATACCCTATTGAAACAATTTATATGGGCGTTGGTGACTGTGAAGACTCTGCTATATTACTTGCAACATTTTTAGAAAATCTTGAATCAGTAGATATTCGAACAGGGTTGACTTTTCCACCAGGTCATTGTGCAACAATAGCTGCAATTCCTGATTTGCCAAACTCTGAAAAGTATGATGAATATATAACTATTGATGGTGTTCCATATACGTATTTTGAGACGACTAAAGTTGTAGATATGTTTGGGTCTCCTTCTGTGTTTGAAGATGAACCACCGCTATTTGTATACCATGATAGTGAGATTAAAAAAGTAAATGGAGAACCAATCCCATCTTCTACAAGACGGTTATTACAAACACTTCGTGAAACAATAGAATCTTAATTGGTTCTATTATATGTATATACTTCAAATGAACCGAAATCTTCTATTGAAACCACATTCCAATTATTATAATTGATAGTTGGGAATTTTACGGTTCCAGAAACAACTTGAGGGATTTCTGAAATAATAAGTGTATCAGTTTCATCAAGTAACAATGAATAGATATCTCCACCGCCAATGTTATAGACAGCCGATTTTTGATTTGATATCCAGTTTATAGCTTGTTGTTTTGAGTTTTTTGCAGAGTGATTTTTGATTGGTGTTACATATGATTCATCTGTTGTTAACACAGCAATGTTACTTTTTGTTAATAGTTCTTTTTCATATTGTAACATAGTTTCATATGTTTTTCTACCAGCAACTAGTGGTTGTCCGTGGATTCTTGATTTGTATTGTTTTTTATCATCAGGATAATTCCACGGTATTCCATTTTTATCTGCAATAATATTATTCTCAGACTTGGCAACAATACTAATTAATTCTGTCATTATTCAGCAACACTAAAGTTAAGTGGACTATGGCTATCATATTCTTCTAGTTCAACATCTTCAGCTGTCAGATTTTCTAATGATGTATCTGAGATATTAATATTTGGTCTTGATAGTGGCTCTCGTGTTAGCTGTGTCATAAGATTTGGAATGTGGTCTTCATTTTCTGTTGTTTCATCTGGTGCATTTTCTTCAATATATTCTCTAGCAGCAATCGGGCCATCATTTTGCAATCTATCTTGGAATGTGGATAGATTATCATCATACCATTTTCCACGTTCTCCAGAACCACAATAAATATGAGAATCAACAATTTGGTGGGAAAATTCTCCAACTTCGAAACCAGCTTCTTCTGCAATCAAGTGAGTTAGTAACGAGTAAGATGCAATATTAAATGGAATCCCAAGAGCAATATCTCCAGAACGCTGAGTTAAATGTGTGTTGAGTGTGTTACCTTGAATATTAAATACACTTGTAAAGTGGCACGGTGGTAGAGTGCTGACAGAAGCATTACCTGGATGCCAAGCTGTTAATACCATTCTCCTTGTTTCAGGTTTATTTTCAAGACAATGTAAGATGTACTCAACTTGGTCAAATGTTCCATCTTCATTCAAGAAAGACTCTGAATCAATTGTTTCATCATCAGCCCAAACTTCGCCATTATGTGTTTCTTTGTGTTGTTCTTTTGGCATTGGATATTGTCTCCAAAATCGGGCATATGACGTATCTAAACCACCATCCTCATCAGCCCATGCGTCCCAAATACTAGTATGTTCTCGAAGATTCCGAATGTGGCTTTCGCCAGACAAATACCAGAATAATTCATAAATCATAGAATTCCATCGATATTCAGACATTTGCTTTGTTGTTAATAATGGAAATCCATCAGATAAGTCAATTTTATACGAATAACTGAATGATGATATTGTATCCACACCTGTTCGATTTGGTTTATATGTACCATTTTCGGCTACATTTTTAACTAAGTTTAGATATTCTTTCATACTGTATTTATTATTTAGACAGATATGATATAAGAGTTATGATTTTTGCTACAAATATAGAATCACTATTGACAATTTTCACAAAGTGCATTTGTTACTTTTAATATATCGGCATTACTTTCAACAGTTAATTCCCATCCTTCAATCTCATCTGTAACGACAGTTAATGTATTCGGAAAATCTTTTTCTTTTTGACATGATGAACAAGTTAACTTGGTCATACATAATACAATATATTTTAGAACTATTATAGTTTATTGATTATTCTCTCAATTAAGTAGGTAAATGAGAAATTTTATAACCCATCGTTAACAATTTATGAATATGGTAAGTGTAGTTGAAAAAACTTCAGATGGAAAGCATATTTGCCCAGAGTGTGAAGAAGAATACGAACCTGATTTCGAAACAAAAGAAGAAGCAAAAGAAGAAGGAGATGATGCGGATATTGAACAACACATCACTGGATTGTGTAGTGATGACTGTTGGAATGCACATCTTGGAATCAAATAACAAATGGTTGAACTTACTTCTAGAATTGAAGATTTTTTCTATGATGAGATGGAAACCGCATTATCTATAACTACAGGAAAGTATGTGGCTGATTTATCAGATATTCCAAGAAAAAACTTGTGTGACGTGGTTTCAAATGAGTTTGCTTGTCTAATTGAAGAGTTTGGATATTCAGTTAAGTCTCCTGTGAAAACTTCTGTTAATGGAAGAAAACATTTTGTTGCAATTGTGACAGAAACACCAAATGGAAGGTTAGAGTCTCCAATTGTTGTTGATGGAACATTAACTCAATTTAATGAATCTTATCCTGAAATTTTGATAGAATCTGTAGATAGTTCTATGGTTGAGCAAATTTATGATAAAGAAAGTCATCTGTTATTAGACAGTGAAAAATAACAGTATCATCGAGCCGATTCGACTGCAGATAGAATTGCATCTTTTTGAGTGACACCGACAAACCGTTCAACCATTTCATCATCTTCATCAAGAATGACTAGAGTTGGAAGTGAACGGACTTGATATTCATTTGCAGATTCTTTATCTTCATCGACATTAATTTTTGTTACTGATACATCACTTGCTTCTTCTTGCACGTTTTCTAGGATTGGGTCTTGTGTTTTACATGGTCCACACCAATTCGCATAGAAATCTAAAATTGTAACTGACATAGCAATATATAACAGGTTTTTGAAGACTTTATACCTTATGGTTACTTCTTGAATCAAAATGTTTATTTGGGTTTACTAAAAATATTAAACAATGAGTATTGAAACCCATGTGAGTTGTATTATAAAATATTCTATTGAAGAAGAATTATTTTACCCACAAGATAATAGACCTGCACTCACTAATGGAAAAGAAGTTCTTGGTGATTCAGCTTTAGGGAGTGTGTTGAATATTCATAATGTGTCTGTGGACTCTATATGTTGGAATGAAAATGCAGAAGTTTGGACTGTTAGCGGTGAAGTTACATCTGTGTTTAACAGAGTCTATGAGGCTCCTGCGTCAGTAATCTCTTATTCGGATTTATTTAATGAATTTGAAATATATTTAAAAACAGATAAATCAGAGATTAAAAGCGTTGAATTAGTAGATGTTAGAGCAGAACAATGTGTTACAAGAAAGGAAGTCTGCAAACCAGATTCATTTTCAAAATTTGAAGAAATGTTTTAAGAGATTTTAGTTTCGTTATATTTATTTATACTGAATTATTACTTATAGTATGGATAATTTTGAAACTGTTTCAGATGAGACAATTATGGACGGTGATGCAACAGATGCATACTTCCTTCGAACAGAAGAGGCATTAAAGAAAAAGAATAAGAATCCTGAGGTTGTTGCAGAAGTTTCAGCTGACCAGTTTTCTGATGGGGAGTTTGAAGTGTTTGCTGGATTGAATGAAGCAGCAAAGCTATTAGAGGGGTTGCCAATTGATGTTGATGCACTGCCTGAAGGAACATTTTTTGATGGCGGACCAGTTATGAAAATCTCTGGAAATTACTTGGATTTTGCACGATATGAAACTGCATTGCTTGGTTTTCTCTCTCAAGCTAGTGGTATGGCAACAGCAGCAAATGAGGTAATAGAAGCTGCTGATGATATTTCAGTATTGAGCTTTGGCGCTCGTCATATTCATCCAACAATTGGACCTATGCTTGAAAGAAGTGCATATATTGCAGGGTGTGGAGGATACTCATATGTTGGTGCTGAAGAATTTATGCCTGACGGTGCTGTTGGAACAATGCCGCATGCATTAATTCTTGCATTTGGACATAACAATCAAAAAGAAGCATTTAATGCGTTTAATGAGAGCGCCCCCGAACATGTTTCTAGAATAGCCTTATGTGATACATTTTCTGATGAAGTTGAAGAAGTTAGAATGGCAGTTGAAGAGCTTGGTGAAGATTTAGATGGTGTTCGACTTGATACGACAAGCTCTAGGCGTGGAAAATTCAAGGAAATAATTAAAGAAGTACAATGGGAACTTGAAGATATGGGCCGTGGAGATGTGGATGTTTTTGTTAGTGGAGGAATAACACCGAATCAGATTAAAGAATTGAACACTGTTATTGATGGAGTTGGAGTTGGTAGTTATATTTCTAATGCTAATCCTGTTGATTTTGGACTAGATATTGTTGTTAGAGATGGCGAGTCTATCTCTAAGAGGGGGAAGTTGTCTGGTGAGAAGTCTGTTACAAGAGAAAATGGAAGAGTTTCCGTATCTCGTAATTTGTCTGAAACAATGTTAGAACCGCTCATTCGTGATGGAGATGTTGTTAGAGCTGTTGAAATGGAAAAGAGTCGAGAAACAGTAGAGAAAGAGAGAAAGAGTCTACAAGAATAGAATAAGATATTATACTGAAATTTTGTCTTTTTGATTTAATTCAGTTAGTGCATCATTAATGGCTGGTAGAATGTATGTATTGATTTTTTCTTCTTCTTCATCATCTGTCCATTGTTTTTCGATGATGGATTCAGATAGAATCTGAGCTGTTTTAAGTGCAGCTTCAGCTGCTTCTTTATTACCATCATTATATGCTTCAATTCCATTTTCAATAGATTGTTCTAATGAACAGAACAGTTTGGAATGTTTCTTTGGCGTTTCTATCGTTACTGTAAGTTGTTCAACCCAACCTTGTGCAGATGAAAGAGATTGGATTTCGTCTGATTTTTCGGTCATCACTATTGTCTATGTTATCCATCCCAATAAACCTTGCGTGTCATTATATGTTAAAAGATTTAATTAAAGGAATATAAGGGTGAATACAAAAGTTTATGTGAATGGAGAATAGAGATAGAAGTATGAGTGAAGAAAATGAATTTAGAGAAGAAATCTCAAATTTCCTCCGACGAAATTTTCCACAAATTCAAATGCACGGCGGGTCATCTTCAATCTTAGAAGCAGACCCTGATGATGGTGTTGTGCAAGTTGCACTAGGTGGAGCGTGTAGTGGCTGTGGAATCTCACCAATGACAGTACAAGCAATTAAAACTCGAATGGTAGACCAAATATCAGATGTTGAACAAGTTGAAGTCAGTACTGGGATGGAAGAAGCTAGCGATGTAAGTGGTGGATTTGGACATAACAGTTCTCCTGATTTGAACTCTGATGAAGAAGATGAAGAAGAAACTACTTTTGATGCACCATTTTAACAAATTCTTTGTGTTTTAATGGTAGATTATTGAGTTGATAAATACCGACAGAGTTTATCATCTGAGAGTTCTTTTGGAGAACAGTTGTATAATTTTGAAGCATTTTGCAATATATCACTTAAATCTTCATTTGAGTGAGATAAATAATCAAATAATCTCTTTGAAACAACACGAGAGATTTGTCCTGTTGGTGGACCCTGTTTTCGTTTTAAATATGCATGTAGTGTATGATAGTCCGTAATGTCTGTTTCAGATTGTATGTGAGATATTGTTCCTGCTATTGAATAATAAGAATCTTCTTCATACATATCTTCAATCATTGAAATAATGAATTGGAGTTGTCGAGTAGCCATATTTTATATAAGAGTCGTAAATCAAAAAGTATTTTGGTGCGTTTGATTAAGTACTTATTTGATTTTTGTAGTTTCTTTGTGTTTTTGAAGATGGTGATAAAACAGAAGAACTTTTGTGTCTTGAGAGTCTATGTTATTGTATGTCAATCAGTATTGATATTCCTGATAAATGGAGGCTTGATGAAACAAGTGACGCTGAAATTTCTTCAGAAGGAGACTCTATTGTATTTGTGAATCAATCGAATAATGTCACTTGTCGGATTAGTGGTGTTAAAGAAGTAAGTGATAGGCTTGATTTTCTGGGGGAAGTTGTTGATGAAAATGATGAAGAATTAGAATCATTATGGTTGTCAAGTGATGATTACACGACAGTATCTCATGCTCGGGATGAGATTGTTGAGTGGGGTGAAGGTCAAATGAAATCCTATTCATATTATTAATACCCTGGGTTAAATATAAATAGGAGAAATATAATTGTTACAGTATGAATAAAACATCTCGTAGACGTTTTCTAACAACCGTTGGTGGAGTGAGTGCTGTTGCAATTGCTGGTTGTTTGGATTCTGGCCGCCCAGACGGAAACGCTCCTGAATCATTGTCTCAACCAGTCTATGGTGAAAAGACAGAAAACAAGCCAGTATTAAAATTATTTGAGGATTATGGTTGCCCAGCTTGTGCAGATTTTGAAGAGAATGTCTTACCACAACTTATTTCTGACTATGTTGAACCAGACACATTATATATTGAGTTTTATGATTTCCCAATTCCTGTTAGACAACTCTCAAAACCTGCAGGTGTAAGTGGTCGTGTTGTACAAGACTTGTCTGAAGAGCAAGTTACATTCTGGGATTATAAACGACAAGTGTTTGCAAACCAAAACAATCTTGGATATGAACTATTTAGAACTACAGCAAATGACTTAGGGCTTGACGGAGATGAAGTTGTCAAACAAACTAGGAGTGGAGAATGGAATAAATTCGTTGAACAAAACAAACAGTATGGTCAAGAAATTGGTGTGAGTGGAACACCTGGACTATTCATCAATGATACGCAAATTGATTATGGGAACTATTCTTCAATTACAACACAGATTGAACTTGAGCTGCGGAATCAATAATTAATTAGACCAGATTCTTTTAGGAGAAATTCCCGCTGGTTTGTTTAGAGAGTTTATAGAGTGTTTTCCTTGTAAATATAGATTATCACCAATATTGAGTTGTTCTATTAAGTGTGGGTGAACTTCAATTATTGTATCTGCCGTTCCTGAAGACTCTCCAGTCCAAGAAGTCATTATATCTAATTTTGTAATTTTAGTATCCTGAAGATAAATAACTCCTAAATTGTGTGGGACAGCAACCATATTTAATGAAACTGTTCTATTTTGACTTAAGGGGAATATTAGTGCATAGGATTTTCCAATTTTCTCAGTGAATTTCATACCCCATAATTTATCAAATCTTGATTCTGCGACACCGATTTTATGTGCAATAGTTGTTGAGTGATTTTCTGATTGGTTAAAATGAACAAGACTTGCATCTGTGCTTCGTTTATGTTGGTACATCATTCAAGCTTAGGATTTGCATAAACAACTTCAATATCAGAACCACTTACAATTAATTTATGTGAGTTTCCTGCTGCTTCAACAGTATAATCACTATTGAACAACTCTTCTAAGTCAGATTCTGGGGTTTTAGACTTTAATTCATATGTTACTATGTGTTCTTCTTTAGTTGGAGACAATGACTCGATATGTAGTTTTTCTGCAGACGGGGATGATGGATAACAATTTTTGAATGTGACTGTTTTTCCACCAACAGTAATTCTGTCAATATTTAAACTTACCATATTTATGTATACTTACTCCCAACTGCTTATAACCTGTGGTTTCTCAAAAAATTAAAAATGATTCAAGTATAATTTTTATAAAATGAAGGTAGATATATTAAAAGAAATAGTTGAAAATGCTAGACCTAAACTTGACAGCTATAAAAATTGCGGTCCAATCAATCAAAAAATTAAATCTGAACTACAGAATCAAGGGATAAAAAGTGAATATGTTGAAGGAAGATTAACAAAATATGGATTGCGTGGAAATGGTCCTGAGCATGGGTTTGTGATTGTAGTCGATGAGAAATTAGTTGATTCAGAACCAATCATTGTGGATGGTGCGATTCGACAATTTTGTGATGAAAGAAAAGAATGTGGGGAGATATTCTTTTCGTTAGGAGAAAGAAAAAGTTTGCCACAATGTGCAGTATTAAAACCCTCTAACGAACTATATGACCACTATCTCTATTGAATATCGAAATATTAATATAAGTAACTTGTTTAGTATTTTAAGTAGTGATTATAATATGGAATACGAATATAAAGTCATCATTCAGTACGATGTTGTTAAAGGATTGCTTCCGATTTTTTCATATGTAGATGGTCATAATCAATTTAGCGTTAGTGAATGGCCTGATATTCGTTCAGATTTGAGAGAAGCTGTTCTTAAGGATATTCCAGAAGAGTATGAAATTTATTTACATTCAGATAGGTTTGGAGAGCGGTTTGAGTATACTATTGGAACAGTTATAATTGATGACGATGGAAATTTAATTGAGAAAAAATATGACGCATCAATTGAATCATTAAAGGAAGCATTTGATGAGATGGATTAAGATTTGTGATTTATACCGTCAAAATCTTTTTATTGTTACTCTCATTTGGTGTGTATATGGATAGGAGGAGATTTATTGGTCTACTTGCATCTGCTTCGTTTGGGACTCTTGCAGGCTGTCCTAGGCCGCCTAATTCGCCCAAAAATAATACAACTAATCAAAGTTTTAAAAACTCTAGTGAGTTTTCTGGTGATTTAACAGGAGTTGTTCCAGAATCGACTCCTCCAAGCATACCAACAAACACTCACTGTTCTAATAAGGGGAAATCTATGCATTATGCGTTCGTTGATTTTGGTAAAGTGAAACAAGGAGATTTTGAATCTTGGGAACTCCGAATATCTGAAACTAATATATCAATTGGAGACTCGTTTTCAATTGAGATTCAGAATACAAGTTCAAATACATTAGAATTTGGAAATCGTTTTAAATATAATTTGCAATTGTATACTGAAAATGGTTGGCAAGAGATTCGTTGGTTAGAAAAAAGCATTTCTTATGAAGATGTGACTGTTTCAGTTGAGCCAGATGATGGAATTCGATGGAACTTCTATGCAACCCCAAATGGAATCATTGCCCCACATCCTAAATCTGATATTATGTCAATCTGTCCAGAACTCCCACCAGGTAGGTATAGATTCATCTGTGGATATGTGCCAGTTTCAGTACAGTTTAATATTGAATAATAATTCTATATGGTTTAATTTTCAACCAATCATAATGCTTATACAGATACATTTCATAGAAGTGTGTATGGGACGAGCTTCAAAATTAGAATCTGAATTAAAGAACCAATCACTTAACTTTGGAAATAAAAATGCGAAAAATATGAGTAAAGTGGATTCTCATCAACCACCGACAACATTTATCGACTTTTTCTATGGAAAAGATGATTCAAACTTTCCAGCAGATGCTAGCTCGTATTATTCACCTCCAACACAAGAAGAATTTGCATTAGGGTTTTTCTTTCAACATAAAAAAGATGGTTCAACATTATTTACTGATGAATATCGGGAAGCATGGGAAAGAAGAGCTAGGGTAACATATCCATCTCTTGTTCGAGATTTACACTTTTTCTTTTTATTATCTGAGTATAATTCAGAACATGGTTTGTTTGAATCTGTTACATATGACCCACAAATGGATGTTCAAAAAGGCGTAGATGCGATTGTTGAAACAGAAGACAAAACATATTATATTAATTTATATGTTGATACAAACAAATCTCGACACTTTGTTGAACAGAAGAAATCACATAGGCATCCTGCAAATAATGCTGTTGAGTTACATTTAACTGTGTCTAGAACAGATTCCCGAAATAAGCATGTTGGCGATTTCTGGTTATATTCAGAACAACATATTGAAGATATGATTGATGAAATGGATGATGTTTAATATGGGAGTGTGAGTAGTTCGGAAGTAAATTCTTTTAATTCCATTCTATCTAAATGAGAGCGGCTTTCATCATCATGTAATTGTTCTTCAAAAATCTTTTCGCCTCTCACTTCATCGTTAAGCCTAATTGTTAGTTCACCCCATCGGTATCTGAAGTAGATATCAGTTCCATCGTCTAGTTTTCCAACCCAAGATGAAGGGCCAATAGAATTTGTTGACCGAATTTCTGTAACTGTATATTTTGACATAATGTAACTGATGTGTGTTATGCTTAATAATGTAGTGGTTGCATTTTAATTATTCTGTTGGTTGCAATCCTAACACAAGACGTGTTGTTGTTCCTGATGAGTACTCACCTGCTCCAATAATTTCAACATCATATGGAAGTGAGTCAACTATTCCTGCAAAATGATTTGAATAGATTGTTTTTGATTGCTCTGTATATTCTTCTAGTGACGGTCTAACTTCTTCAAATGCTTCTTCTTCGGTTTTTTCCTTTGTGAAAATTACATCATTCATAAATGATGTTTTATCAGTTAAATCAGCTATGTCAATGAGAATTGTATTATCTGGGAATGGTTCTCCTCTAACATAACTTTGTGTTGTTCCAATATGTAAGTATTTGGAGATTATCACGTCAGTAATTTCTTGTGTAGAATTAGCTTTTGATTTTAGTTTATGATATAAATGTCTATGTGTTGGAATTTGTGATTGTTTTCTGTCTAATGAGAAGTATACAGTAAATGTTGTCGGTTCTCGCTCTCCACGTTCGAAATTTTCAGTTTTTCCTTCGAAGAAAATTTCGTTTGATACATTTACTTGACCTAATAATTTATTTTCAACGGACTCAAATTCGTACTTATCAGAATCAACAGTTACTGAGAAATCACAGTTCTTATAATTTACTGTAATATCATATGGTGGTCGTTTTACTTGATGTTCAAAGCTTGTTTCATCAAGATTTGTTGTTTCTATTACACCATATGCAGATTCAAATGCATTTTGTGATTCATCCACCCAATCTTGTTCTTTCTCTGTATATGGGACTTCATTTTCAACTTCAACTTCAACCACATCTACTGGTTGTCGAATTTCATAATATCCAATATCACTTCCACTTGATGCAATCAGTTCTAAATAGTCTTTTACTTCTTCAACAGACTCAAATCTCCCTGCTTCAAACGTATATCTTCGCATAGTTCCTATATCACTTGTCTTTTCAACAATTACAGGAGTTTCCGAATCAAATTCAGGCATATATACACATTTAATCTCATGTATAAAAAGACTTCTTGTAGTATGTACAAAATAATCCAACAGCTTTTAAACCATTCAAGATATAGATATGTATATGTATAAAACTACTTGGAGCGATAAAGAAAAAGTATCTGAAGAAATCCAATCATTTGTCTCGTTACTTGAAAAAAGATTTGTTAATACAGATGGACAGATTCAGGTTAGTTTAGATGACAACCAAGTTCATATTGAATTTGAAGTGTTTAATCTTTCAAGTGAAGAGACTCAAGAACTATTCAACTCAGTTGAGAAAGAAGTTCAAACTGAGTTTGGATACAGTAATTATACAATGAAAACGGATAGTAGTGTTGCTACAGTTGAAGTTGAGAATTAAATCGGTGGATTTTTCTATAAGAAGATAGATTATACAATTGTAAATGACTAAAGATACGTTCCTTTGTATCGGTAATATTAATTGGGATGTTGTATTACACACTGATTCAGTACCAGACCCTGATAATTCGTCAGATGTTACGAATGAGTATAAAAGTTCAGGCGGAAGCGCAACAAACACTGGACTAGTATTGTCAAACCTCGGTGAAAATGTTGCAATTGCAGGATGTGTTGGTAACGATTCATATGGTGAAAAAATCCAAGATATTTTTGCAGACAATGGAATAACCCCATATGTATCTATTGAAGATATGAATACGACAGTAATTAGAGCTATTATTACAGATGATGCTGACCCACGATACTTTGCTAAAGATTTAGATATTGTAGATTTCGAACCAAGCCTTGTGGAAGACTGGAGTGAGATAACGCATCTTCACATTACATCATTTGATGAAGATATTTCAAAAGAATTTGTTGAACATGCTAGTCAATATGATGTAACAATTAGTTTCAATCCAAGTCAAGGATATGGTGATAGAAATTTCCCACACATTATAGAAGAAGCTGATGTTATCTTCTTAAATGAACGAGAAGCAGGGATATTTAGAAACCGATATAATTTCGGTGAAATTGTAGAAAATGGGACGACAATTGTTGTTACTCATGGTGGAATTGGTTGTACTGCATATGCACCAGATGGCGTTGTTACACATTCTGGATTCTCTGCAGATTCTGTAGTTGATACTGTTGGTGCAGGTGACTCTTTTGTTTCTGGATTCCTTACTGAATGGTCTAACAATTGTTCAAAAGAACAATTAAAAACTTCACTAGAAAAAGCTAATGCATGTGGCGCATCAGCTGTAACAACAGCAGGTGCGCCAGATTCAGTTGACCCAACAAAATTCTTAGAATGATATCTTGTTTCGGTCTTTAGCTATTTCTGACCCAATCAAGGTCTCCTCAAAATTACACATAAATTCGAATGATATTTATGTTCATTGAATAATTATAACATATGAGAAAAATAAATTCGAATGTTTATATCGGTGGTATTGACGCAGGAAAAAGATATCATTCTGATTTTGACATTGTATTAAATTTATCTAACGAAGCATATGAACATAATGGTAATGTTATTCATAAACAACTTGCAGATGGACACAACGAACCTGAAGATTTTAATGAAGTTGTTGAGATTGTAAAGGATGCACTCACACAAGAGAAACGAATACTAGTTCACTGTCAAGTCGGGGCTAGTCGTAGTGTTACTGTATTATCAACAGCTCTTGCATCTGTTAATGAGACATATTTTGAAGATGAACTATACAAATGTCAAATGAATGGTATTCATCCATCTCAAGAGTTGATTAAATTAGCAAAATCTTATCTGAGAGAATCGTAGGATTTATATTTTAACTGAACAATTATAAACTAGTATGCCGTATGAATACAGATTAAACATTGGGTGTGTTGTGACTGTTTACTCAGAGGTCATAAATGATAAGTTAACAGTTGTTTTGCAACCACACAGTAAAGTTGAAGAACTATCCAAGAGAGTTGCGTCAGAGTTACGGGAAACTATATCAGATGAACTAAGAGAGTTTGATTTAACTTTCCAGGTAACATGGGATGACTCACCACCCAAAGTCACTCTTACAAAAACATGCACTGAAGACAAATCGTTATATGAGTTAGGAGAGATAATTGGTGAGAGTATTGTTCAAGTTGAAGAAGAAATTATAGAATCTGATAATATAGATAACAATAAATTGTTGGATGGGGTTATATCAAGTGTTATGGGTGGGGGAGAAGCTCCAATCTGATTGGAGTTTAAATCATAATATTTATATACCTTTGGAGTGTATGGTTCTATGTGAGCAGAAGTGGCTGCTGGACAGCTGGCTTGGGTAATCCAAGTACAGAGGAAAGTCCCTGCATCCGACCACGCAAATCAAAATCAATTGTGGTCGAGCGAAAGGACCGTTGAAATGACGGAGACACGCACGGCGGAAGCGATGGGTGAGAAATCTACATCGTGAACTTAGTGCAATAGTGTCAGCATATGTCACAGAAATAACACGCCCTACATCAAACAATGAAAATAGTGACGGACAATAGAGTAAAGCTATCTGTTCTCTGCAGATAGTGATGAAATATGTCCAAGTTAACCTATTGAGTGATGCGATGTAGGAATCGCTGGAATGGCAAGCTCCTTGGTGAAAGCCTGTAACGGTGCTAGAAGATAAGTGGGTGAAAGTCCCAAACGATGTTCAGAACTGATTGTGGGCGACCACAACAGGGAACAGAACAGGGATTACACGCTTCAAATGCTCACTCAAAACCTTAATAGGTCTACTAATTCTATTACCTATTAATGACACATACACATGATTTCGATGTTTTTAATTTTGGATTTGAAGATGTTCTTGTAGCAGAAACAAAACGATGTACTCAGAATCATTGTGACGCAACACAAACAACTCAATATGAAGTTGACTTAACATCATTCACAAAAAATAGAAATGCAGTTTCTGAACGACAAGCATCACAAATCTGGACACACATCTGTAATGCATATGGAACAACATTTAACATTGCAGTTGAACGACCAGGTAAAAATAAATTAGAAATTGAAACAGCTGAGTTAGGAGATATCATTTTTTCTTATACTGACCAATCAAAAATTAACTCAGTTACAATTGAAATTAATAATAATACTGTATCATTTGACGTTGATTTTCATCGAACACTCAGCGTTGAAGAATGATATAAATCGAACAGAATAGCACGGTATAACCGTAAGATAACTCACTTCGGTCTTGGTGCAAACTCAAACGTTTCATTACAAGACTTACACTCTACAATTTCAACTAAGTGTGCATCTGCATCTGCAGTATGAACTTTATAGTCAGGGTTTGAACAACATTGGTTGTTCTGTTTAACAACCTGAATATGTTCCTTACATGCGAATGGACCAGATGATGTATTGTCCTGATGTTTTGGAACAGGTGGCTTTTTAATCTCCAACTCTACAATCTCTTTGTCGCTCTGACTAACTCCACAGCGTTCACACACTTGTTCAGCATCTGATTGTCGTCCATTTAGTGGATTCATGTCCATTGTTAAAATTCTCCAAACAAAGTATATTTTAATCGTGAATGACGTTCGTTTGTGTGGTCGGTCGAGAAACTGTTTCGAGTTCAGACCGATTAATGGATAAGAAATCATCTCGTGAAATCTCCATTGCACTCACTCCATCTTCAAATGAGATGCGAGCAACCGTATCTTCATCAGTGTGTCGGGCGATAATATCGCCTGTTGGAAGATGAAGGTCAAGTCGAACATCTTCTTCAAGACGAGCGCCACCAACAATCCCAAAGAATTCACTGACAACTTCATTCAGACTCTCATCTTCTTCAAGTTCTCCGTTCTGGACACTTTCTGGAACAGTATTAATTACTTCGTCCATATGAATATGTATGTATTGCTGTAGTATAAATGCTTCTATTTCAAGTCATCGACCCACGGTTGAAGCGTGGTCTTTCGCCTTCAAAATTGTAACTTTTGATTCTCTGGTTTTTCTTCAAGAGCTTTTTGTTTGTCAAATGGTGCGTCATAATAGGCTGTATTTGCGAGATGTTCTATATCTGCAACCAAATCCTCATATGTATATTCAAAATTTGTATATGCCATCATATGATACATCATTCGACCGACTAGATTCTTACTAACAGTGAAGAAATTAGTAAAATCATACTCTGGCCCATTAACTGGGTCTTCAAATAATCCATCTGAAACTTGCCCTTCAACATCTAACGAATCTAGAACATCTGCAGTCTTTGCATCATCAGAAAACTTCTCTTTTGCTTCTTTCACTTGTCCATATTCATAGTCATCAACAAATTCATCTTGAAAACCTCTACTTTGCAGTTCGTCAACAACCTCTTGATGGTCAGGGATAGTCATACTTTACTATTAATTAGAATTAAACTTAAATTTATTGAAATCGGCTTGAACAAGGTTTAGCTATTGAAATGTTGATTCAAGAAACCAAATGTATATATTCCTGCTGGAATTGTCAAGATTTTTGAATTGTGTTCATCATGAAGAACAAACAGTTGGGTTTCTTCTGGAACACAGACTTCAATGTCTTCTTCTAATCGTCGGTTAGAATTAGGGTGAATTGTTGCATTTCGAATATTAATCAAATGGTTTCCAAGAGATATTGGGCATGATTTCTCAGTCTGTAGATATCGCTCTCTCTGTTCATTCTCGGCATCTTGCATAATTTTGTTTGTCTCAATATTATGCGTTTCATGTGCCCATTGATACAGTCGGTCTTCGAATAAGTCTCTAACTATTTTCCGACGCCGTTTTTGTGAGAGCCTATTCCAACCTCGTTCGTCTTGCTCATCACGAACCGAGCTTTCAGTTATATTTAATTCAGATTGTATTTCTTTTAGTTTATCTGTCTTAAACTCATCAACCCATTGCAATACTGGTTCTCGTTCAATATTATTCACTCTAACTGTGAAATATGGGTTAATGTTAAAGTACTCTGTTGCATCCTGTGCTTCGATAAATTCTTCTGCACAGTCTTGGACGGATTCCCCGACAACATTTCGCTTGTATATATCTATTGCAGAGTTTACTTCTGAGTCTAACTCTCGTTTCTTAAAGTATACATCGCCTTGTATTCGATACCGTTTATCATTTTCAATTTCATCTTCATTGAAATTTGAGTCAAAACCCATCAGATTGTACACTTTTTTGGCAGTCCAATTATCAACATCTTTTATATCATCTGCATTCTGCAACCTGTGAATGAAAAATGGAGTATCACCATCATCTTCACCAACAACATATGCAACGCTATACCATCCATCATACCACCGTTCTGCTTCCACAAGAGCTATCTCATCATTCTGGAAATGGATTGTTCGGTTTGTACTCTGAATTCCATTTTTGTCTTTTGACACACAATTAAACAACTTCCAAATACTATCTTTATCAGATTCGTCATCACAAATACCGATTGCACACAAATCATCATATTCATTTTTAATCCCGTCAACTATATTTTCCATTGTTAGAACGGAATTTAGATTTTCAACTGTTTTATGATAACTCTTAATTGCATCTTTTACTGCTTCAATCGATGTAGAAAGTTCTGGGTTTTGTTCTAGTAGTGTTTCAATATCATCTGGATGGGCGTTAAACTTAGTTAAATCACTCAAGTAATTGTTTACACAATCTACCAAGTCTTGACTAATATGCAGTATGTCCCAAGCATTTTCAGGGTCATATTGTGAGACAATGTAAACATCTTGTTGTTTCTGTTCAGTCCCTTGTCGCTCCATTTGATATGTGAACTGGTTCATTTCGAATACAGGTTCTTCATATCGATACGTTCCACAAACAAAGTTAACTTCACAATCATCACTAGAATACTTAAACGTCCACGAAACATTAGTTGTTTCAGTACTCTGAGTACACCCCCAGCTATTACTTCCATATCCCGAAACGTACAACTCTCCAATCTGTTCAAATAGAGATGAGATTTTATCTGAGAGGCTTTCTTTCTCCTGTTCAATCTGAGTTTGGAGAGTCTGACTCATATTGTATAATTCTGGCTCTGTATACTTCAAGCCATCGGTTTAATCTTTCTCAAGTCTTTCAAAATATGTTTAAACATAGAAGAATATTTATATGATATGGCAATTTCAAAATCTGAGATTGAAGATATCGCTGAATTGTTTTTCCACGAATCTGCAGAAGAACGAGTTGAACAGTGTGGTCGGATGACAAATATAATGAAATTAGAATTACAAGATAATAATAACATTTCAAAAACACCTGTTCTTCAAAAAGGAGTGATTTCAGATGGAAATGATAGTGTTGGTCATGCATTTATCACACTCCCTGCAAGTGAAATTAAAGAAGCAAATTCAGGTCCTGTAATCATCGACTCAACAATACAGCAGTTTTGTAAAGAAAATTATAATAATGGGTTGGTTGAACTTGAAGTAGAGTCTAGTATTGAAATTCCAGAGAATGTTGGGATTTATACTCCCAATGATGATGCATATGAATTATACGAGTTTTAACTTTCCAACTCTACATTTATCTGAGATTTCTCAACAATTTCATAGTATAGATTTCTAATTCCAACTTGGCTGCGTCCGCTAACTTGAGCGATTTCAGATTGTGTCCGTTTATCATTTCCAAGCAAGCTAGCGATATATACTAATGCTGCACCTGTACATGATTCTGATTTTCCCGACAATTCGCCAACATCGTTATACAATTTTTCAATATAAGAATTGACTTCTTCTCTGCAATCTAAAAGGGAAGCATATTTATATGCAAAATCTTTTGTTGTTGGTTTTTGATATGTTTCATTTTTTGTATCTGCAATTTTATATGCCATAAATGTTAGTTTGCTTGGGGACATATTATTTCCAATCTTTGTTGCAACCATATTCGGTCTATATATTTCATCTGTTTTATTATGATAGTAGAATAAAATACTTCCACCAAGAACATACTTTCGCTTTCTGTGATTAGATATAGATTTATCTTCAATATATTCTTCGGCAAGTTGTAATATAGATGTAGAATTCTCTTTAGAGATTATATTTGAATCAACTAATTTATCTATTATACTACGAAACATAATTTTAATATTATTTTATTACCTTAAAGATATAAGGAAACAAAGATTTTACAATAAATCATTTTTCAGAGTCATTAATAAATTTAATTAACACATATGATAACGCCCAGAAGATTGATGCCATACCAAGGCAGAATACAAATATTTGTATTGGTTGGAGGAATAAGATTCCGAACAGTCCAACAATTAGTATTGGAAGGAATAGGAGCATTAAGACAACGCTAAATACATTAAATCTAAGCGTGTCAAAGAGGAAATCCATTGGGTCAAATGATGCTAATGTGAATGTATATTCGAAATAGAACTCAGACATTGCTGGAATAAGGAATAATGTTCCGAGCAGTACGAATTCTTCACCACCAAATAATGCAAATGAAGTGAGTGCAACAACAACTAGTAGTGTTGTATTCAGTAAGTGGAATGAATACCGCTTTGCACTTTTAATATCATTCCTGTTTAATGGAAGATAGTTGTAATCATCTAAAGAGTCGTCTTGGAAAATCCAGACATAATTTGCATATGAAGCTAGTGCAATTATGCTAGTTGTTGTGAGGACATACTGCGGTGCGATTTGTGTTGTTTGATTTAAGATGTTTAATAAATATGCTGTCATTCCGACAAGAATAGCAATTGTGAATCCGATTTTGAATAGCCCGCCGCCACTCCGAAGAACATCACTGAAAGTTCGAGTAACGACAGCTGATGTTTTTGGTTGAATGTTGCTTGTTGATTTATCTGGGTCTCTCTTTGGGTTTAATAATCGTTTAATGAATCCAGCATATCGTACTTTTTGTTCTGAAGATTCTTGTGAAAGTTCTAAGTTTCGAGCTGCATATGCACTGAATATTGCCATAATAAGTAGGCTTCCAATTCCAGCCGTGGCTTTTCCAACAAGAGATGGTGCTGTTGAGATTAGAACGTCTGTTAATTCTAATGGCGTTTGTGAAAATAGTATAGCTAAACTAGAAATAACTAGAATAGTCATAATTACGCTCTGTGAGCGGCTTTTCAATCCAAGGCTAGAAATGAATAATGCTGTGCTAATACCAACAGCAAATGCAGTTCCTAATGATACTGTTAATAAGAGAATATCAACAATAGTTAATGGTAAGAAAATAGCCATGCTGATAATTGCAGGCGCAACGAATAATCCAAGATAGAATAATACATCTTTAATTGCAAATACTAAGATTAATCGTTCTTGAGTGATTGGGAGATATGTATGGCTATACAACAGTGTTGAACGGTCTCCTAACAAATCATTCGCAGCATCGCTAGCCATAAATGCAACAGAACCAATTTGTAAGGCTAAGATAAAGAATAATCCATGAACGCTTAACAGAACATCATCAACAGTTCCTAAGTCTAGTTCGACTGCACCAAATAGTCCTGCTGAAATTAACAGAATTATGAATAATGGGAATCCAACGAATCTCGCTAGTCCAAAGAGTTCTGTATGAAATCTAAACTCTTCTTTAACAAGATATTTGAATAATCCTTGCATCCGTGCCTGAGAGTTTGTATTTTTGTCTACCATGTTTCTTCAAAGTGTTGAATGAGTTCGTCCGCAGTTGGGTTATCATCGAGCAATACAGCTTTATCTGAAGTTAAGCTTAAGATTTTTGAACACAATTCAGAGGCAAACTCTATATGGTGTGTTGAAAGAACTATTGTATTACCTTCAGATGAATAGTCCATGATGAATTCTTTTACTCGTTCTTGCATCAACGGGTCTAAATTCGCAACTGGCTCATCAATAAACACAAGTTTTGGGTTATGTAAGAGAGCTTGTGTAAACATAACTTTCTGTTGTTGACCACGTGACAGATTAGAACAGAGCGTATCTAACTTTTCTTCAAAAGAAAGATATTCTGCCCATTTATTAATATTTTCTTCTAATGACTCATCAGGAATCTCTCGAACCATTCCAACATAGTTGAAAAATTCCCTTGGCGTCAGATATGATGGGGGACTCTGTTTTTCTGGAAGAATTCCAACCTCATGTCTAACTTTTGTTTCTTCTTCCCATGGTGTTTTTCCAAGGACTGAAACTGACCCTGAATTAGGTGAGTCTTGACCTGTTAAAATCTTAATCAATGTTGTTTTCCCAACACCATTTGGTCCTAAAATACCAAACACTTCTCCTTCTGGAATTGAAAAAGAAACACTATCTAACACATCTAAATCTCCATATGATTTTGTTAAATCAGAGACTGATACTAATGTTTCTTTAGAAACCTCTTCTGTCATAGCTGAGTGAATATTCAGACTTAAACCTTAAAAGAGTACTCCAACTAGTGATTCCACTAGAAAAAATTGTTATTATAACTATCGCAAACTATAACTATAACTATAACTATACACTCAGTATGGTGAACGGCATTCTTTGAAATAATCTCGTTTCATTTCAATATAACCATGAACTGTTAAGTCTAGAAAACTTTTTTCAGCATCTGTCTCTGGAGTATAATCCGTACAAGAATTTACAAGAAGTTCTTCATTTGCCCGAGTAACAATTTTATCTAAATCTTCAATTATCATATCAGCTATCTCATTAGCAAAGCTAGGTGGGTGTGGTGTTGAGATTTTCTCTTTTTTCTCTCTAATTTTTGTTGCACTTGTTCGATTGTCTCCGAAGAAATGTTCAATTACATCAGAGAGTAAAATCATATCAATCTCATCCATTGGCAATGTTGTATTACCTCTCATATCACTATATTTGTTTGCAGAGTAACCACAAAAGAATTTCGATATAATTTGGATGATGAAAACTCTAAAGTGTTAATCCTATAATCATACAACTGTGCCAACAGTTACAGCTACCCCGTCGTCTGATGAAGATGAGAGAAAACTACAAATGTTTTCAAACAAACAACGGGAGTTTTATCGCCATCTTAATAATATGAGATGGAATGATTTTGAAGAGCGAGAAAAGATATTTGAGAAGACTATATCTGATGCTCCAAATATAGAACTTCCAACTTCAACAAAAGAAATTTTAATGAAATCTAATGCTCAAGATTGGGGCGAACATATACTACAGGCAGTAAAAACTGGTCATTTATCACGAATGAAATCATCAGACATTATTGCAAGAGAAAATATTTGGTTTGATAAAACCTCACTTGCAGAACCAATTGGCCGTTTCCCAACATTATGTATCACAAGCGATGATATAGATGAATCAGGCGATTTCTTATCTATAAATACTGGAACAGATGATACAATTGAACTAAAAATAATTGATGTGAAAGACCAGAGTTCAGGCTTATCAAATCAACCATTATACATTTATAAATCAAATGAAAATTATGTTATTGAACCATACTCGGTTGATAGTTTGCCAGCAAAACGTGTCACATGCGAAGACAAACCAGAAGAAGATGATTTCGAATCTGTCCTTCGAACATTATCTGTCGCTGCAAGTGTTACTGCAGTTGCACAAATAGAACCACATATAAACAATGAATCATTTCCTGATTTGTTCAAAGAATTAGGTCTCCATTGGAAACAAGTAGACACTGATGAAGAAATATTCAATACATACTTGGTTGGAACCAAAAAACGTGGCAAAGAGCGGATTGAATCATTCCTTTCAAAAGATAAAACTGAAAGAACCGTATCAGATTACTTTGAATTATTAGGATACCCAATTAAAACAGCTAAGTACTATTGTTCAAACGAATGGTGTGAAACAAAATATGATAGATACTCAGCTGAAGAATTTGCATTATATCTCTGGTTAGATGGGTCAATAGATGAAGATGAAATGGGATATCTTCTATATGCCCCATACAGACCAGCTCCAAACAAAAAAGAAATCAAATATGCAATTCAACTAGCGTACCAATTCCAAGAAGGATTAAAAATATTATATAACGAAGCGCCATCTGAAGAAGATTATGATAAATTAATTGACTACTATGAAGAACACAATAAGAAAAATTCACTACTTAGAGATAAGCCTGTAATTGAAGTTCATAATTGGCTTGTTGACTGTGAACAGCCAATTACACAAAATGAAATGAATACTGAATGAAAAACCTACATTTTTTAGAATGCAATATCAAAATCAGTTAAATCAGTTAAATGAATTAAAAATTCTCTCAACAATACCATCAATTTTTGACTGTGATTGTGCTTCTTTTTCTCTTTCTTCTTGAATAGAATCAATTGAACGTTCGACAGAATCAGAAACCCAATATTTTGGACCTAATAATTTAACTGGGAATAACTCCTCATCAAAGTAATCAGCATCGCCAATAATACTAACCTGACGTTTAATCAACTCAGATTGCGGGTCGCTATCACATTCAAGCACAATTTTAATATATGGTTGCGGTGTTAGACCGCCTGTTCTCTTAAAACCACGCTCTTTTATATATACAACATCACAATCTGTCAAACTAATAAAATGAGAAACACTATTTTCTAATGAATTTAATATTTCACTTTCTGTCGATTTTATATACGAAGGTTTTTCTAAGTCCCGAGTAAACACACAGTCAATTTCCATTATATATAATCATAACTTCCTTAGTATTAAATATTATCCAATCAAATCATTCTCTAGCAAATGATTGTAACACTAATTGAAGAATATGAACAAATAAACCAGCAAATGCAAAGTATATCGCAAATCCATTTGCAATTGGAGTTCGACCACCACGACTACAATACCAGATTTCAAATCCTAAATCTAATGTAAACCCTACCAAAACCAATAACAGAACAATTAATTGTAACGGTGGGAAAAATGAACCAACAAATGCAAGAACAAATGCTGAGATGAAACAATACGCTGAATACCTCATCCAATTACTCAAATCTCTTCTTCCAGTGAAAATATATGCTGATAGAACTACTGTAATCCCAATTGTAATAACACCAGTTACAATAATTGATGCTACCCAAATTGAACTATCAAACATTGACAGTATAGCTCCACCAAACCCACTATATCCAAGGATAGTTAATCCAACACCAATCGAAGCTAATGACATTGAATCAGCATCAATTCCTTTTAAACCAACATACCACCCAACACTTAGAACAATACTCATAACAGCAACTCCAAGAAACCAAAATGTATTATATAATAACAAAATCAACTCAGCAACAACTGTATTAGCCAAGCCAATCATCCCAAGAATTGTCACAACCATCAATACTACAGCAACAAAAATAGCTATATAAAATCTCGAATCAGTTAATCCATATTTTGGCGACTCTTCAGTCTTGAAATCATCTGTTAAACCTCTAATATCAAACATACTTAATTAGAATACAATAAACTTGTATAAGCTTTTTCATAACTCTATACTAAAACAAAGAGTTATTATATTATGCAAGTAGTAAATCAATCTATGTGTCAAACAGAAGAAGATACATATGTGTGTGAGAATTGTGGGTCTGAATACAACACAATACTAGAACGATGGAGACTCCCCGACTTTTGTTATGAATGTAGCCAAAAACACCCATGGGTTAAACAAAATTAAAATAGTAAATACTATAATTATAACAGTATATAATAGTTAATATGAATGAAGAAAATCTTCAATCAGTTGGTAATTGGGAACTAAATCCAAATTCTTTAACAGTCAAAAATTCTCAATCAGAGACAATTGTAAATCTTCCAAATCATACTGCAGTATGGCAACATAAAAACACAGGAGATGTTGTCTGTATTTGTGATTGGGGTATCGGTGGCGATGTTGATATCTGGCATATTGACAACACATTCATTCAAACAGCTAATGGTTGGTTGAAAAAACTCAAACTCCAAAAAGATAGTGTTGAATATACATATGGTGAGTTAGTCGAAAGAACTGACTCTGTTAAACACGCTATTGAAATAACAGAAAACTATCTTCAAAATGAGTGAAAGAATATTAAATTATTAATAGAAATCCAGTAAGAAGTAGTAATGTACCAACAGAAATCAAGCGCCAATCAACATTATTAGATTCGTTCATATGTCTATTTATCTCACAGGGTATTAAAAATATTTTGCAAATTCAACATAAGACTAACAGTATTAAAATATCAAAACATATTATTACAATAACAGAAAATTACAAATAAATTGTCACAACAACACAACTGTTCTATTACAAAATTTTAAAGAATTATATACAAAGTTAAATACACAAGTTAACCCAACATAAATCAAAAATTTTAAATCCTCTAAAACAAAAAACCAACTATGCTCTTTACAATCGGCCTTGCAGCTCTCCTCTGTATACTTCCAACCATATTATTTCTTGGTCTCACACATACACTCAAAAAAGCACAACAAAAAACAATTGTAACAAAAACAACAGAACGACTCAATGAAGATACATCAGTCCTTACAATACAAGAAGTCTCAAAGAACGCAATCCGCTCACAAACAGTCTTACCGTCAAATAAACAACAAAAATCTTCTACAACAAATAACAAATGTTTAAACTGCAATACAGATAACCAAAGCTATGCAGTCTATTGTAAAAACTGTTCAACACCACTATAAAAACCATCAGTAAATAAGTCAATATACCTAGGTTATTTGTTTCATTTAAATGTAGTAACTAGGGGCATGCTAGAAAAATTCTATGAATACGATGAGTCAGCAGATGTTGAGTATAACTAAGTTGTTTTAATAGTTAACATACAGTATTCAATAGCTAAAACCAATCATTCCACAGGTCTTCCCATGAGTCAACTCTTTTTGTGATTGGTTCTCCATTTCGAGATTTTTCAATATGTTCATCTAATTCTTCTTTAGATAGCTCTACTGAAGAAGTATTTTCAATTGTTCTTCAAATTCTTCACGATTTTCTTTGGGGTCTAAATCTAGTGCTTCTGCTAATTCTTTGCTCATTATAGTCTATCCTGGATTCGAACCAGGGTCTCAACCCCCAGAAGGTTGAAGGATTGGCCGCTACCCTAATAGACTGCATTTGTTTTGGACAATTTGTTTTATGTTGGTAGTCCGACCAACAGTATTTGAGTGTCCAAGGCAGGATTTGAACCTGCGTTGCTCTGTCACCCAGAGCGTGATTGGCCAAGAAATCTAGTTTGTGAAAGTTCATCAAGAGCGACTTGAATTCCTATCACGCTTGGATTTCCCTACACTACTTGGACAGATAGTCCATGATGGATTCGAACCATCGGCAGGGGTTGTCTTCGGTATTGAATTAATTTGTTAACTCAAACACCTCCAAAGACCCCTAGGTTTGGCCGCTACCCCAATGGACTGCGTGACAACATGACTTGTTTTGTGTCGCTCATGTTGATAAGACGACGGATAGTTCCGAGCGAATTCGAATCGCTGTCAGAGCGTCCAAAGCGCCCTATGATTGGCCACTACACCACGGAACTGTGTTGACATTTTTGTTTGTAAGATGGCTGTCATCCATCTAATACTGGTACTGGGATTTGAACCCAGGTCATCGCCTCGAAAGGGCGATAGGATTGGTTTGAGAGCCGTGTGTCCACTACCCCATACCAGCTTGTGTGTTTTGAGTGTGTGATTGTCTTAGACTTTAACCATTTATGCCGTGTTAGCGACTCTGTGGAACACACCCACAGTATGGAATCTCTGCAAGCGTGTCTGTAACTTGCTTTGCCGTTTTTGACGCTTCTAACGCTCTCAACAGACCGCTTCAATAAGCGGACCCATATAAATGCTGGTACTGGGATTTGAACCCAGGTCGTCGGCTCGAAAGGCCGACAGGATTGGCCGAACTACCCTATACCAGCAAACAGGTTTATACTACGGCGACAATAATTGTCGGGAAGTGAGTCGAACACTCAACCGCTCAGTCCAAAGCTGAGTCGCCGTTGCCACTTACAGCGCCCCCGACTATGCTGAAAGTGTTGAGGTTAATTGAAATGAGATACTACCATCTCGGGGATTTGGAGCGAACACCGCCACATTCTTTCTGTTTCAAAATTGTGTGGCAGTAACTATGCAGAGCGTTCTTGCTCTTGCTGTTGTTCTTGAGAAAAGACGGAAACGGCACTAACCAACCCAGAACGAGCAACCAAAGTGGAACGGTTAGTAGCCATCTTACTCCTACATATAGGGTGGAGGTATATAAAGGTTATGGTTTACAATCAAAAACTGTTTTCTCATCATTCCAATCAGGAACATTTCCACCATACGCATTATCATATGCTTTTCTTGCCAGAACTGAAGCTTTCTGTCCACCATTCGAAAACTCCCAAATATGAACTCTGCCACTTCCCGTATATCCATCAACAGTCTTTTCTTTCACCCATTTTGGAATATCACCATTTCTAATTTGATTCTTCACAGTACTCTCCGATTCAGGATAATGAAAATATACTCTATCATCAACACTTGTCTCCTCTTCAATATATTGAACACCAATCCACAATCCGTAAATAATTGCATTATTCTTCTTGAATCCATCTCTTATATATCGAGATATCGAATCAGAAAACAAAATATCTTTATTTTTTCCATCAATATATTTGACTACAACACCAATTCCAACTTTGTTATTCATAACTTTCACAACAGAATGGATGTGATAGCCTTTTTTAGAATCAGCTTTCATCTCACTAGTACTATACCGCTCTTCACGAGCTGTATTTTCCTGCGAACCATCTAGATTATACTTATATGTTGTCATTAGAATAGTCTATGTATATATTATATTATTCTCTTGAAGAAAAATAAACCTTCCTACTTCTGTCCTGTGTTCAAACCAAAGAGTATTTAATAATAAATCAAGTATAAATTAGTATGGAACGAAAATTTAGCGAATTTGAGAAAGGAGATAAAATAGAAGTAACATATACTATCTATGAAACAATTGGCCAAGATAGAGACCGAAAAGAAACAACAGTCTCTACTGTATCTAATGGAATGAATGAAGTTGGAAACTTAGAGTGGGAAGCAGGAAGCACAGGTGTTGGTGTAATTCGAACCAATGGACACGTGTTTGACGGGAATGGAACTAAAATTGGAATTGATGCAACGGTTTCTCATCTTGAATAACGTATCCAAATTGTACGTATCTTGTTATGGGGTTTTTTACGGTCAAAAATAGTAAATACAAATATGTCAGAAACATATTATTGTTTCATCTGTGGCAAAGAAATTACAGGAAATATAACTTTTGAACAGGCAGGGTCACATAATCTGTTAGAACCATTCTGTTCAGAATGTAATTAGGAGATTGTGTTAATTATAGTTATTTGCTATGCAGGTGTTCTTTTTTCAAATAGTCTGTATACGCCGTCATTCAATTCAAAATATCCTTTATCATATGGTTCATCAGGAACAATAATTTCGCCATCTGGTCCTCTATCAGTAAGTATTGAAATGAATCGAGCTTCACAGGTGTCCATATTATCAGGAGTATTGACTTTGAAAACCCATCCATCATCACGAGCGATATTATGTGTTAAATCATATTCTATTGTAGCATCAGACACAGCGAATTCATAACACTTCGTAAGGAGTGTAATTTCATCATCCCAATCGATATCGTCTTCAGGCGTGTGTTCAGTAATATATAATTGTATTGTCCCATGCTCGGATTTAATAGTTGAGATAGGAATTTCTTCTCCATTATCTAATTCTTCAATAATTTCCATACAGATAATATAATTTGCATAATAAAATAAGTTACTATATTTTTTGATGAAGTCCGAGAGCGGGGTTTGCATCCGCACCTCAGGAGTCACATTCCTGAATTCTTCTAATTAAACTATCTCGGACACTTTGAATTGAGTTCCGAGGGTGGGGTACGCTCCCACATCTCTAGCATCACAGGCTAGAATCTTTCTAAATTAGACCACCTCGGACACGGTTATTTACCTTCTAATAACCTTAGAAGGTTTTAGGTCCCGCTGAGAAATTCGAATCCTCGTCTCAACCGCCACAAGGTTGAATGTTAGTCCACTACACCAAACGGGACACAAGGGTTAGATTACGCTGTGTCTATTGGATTTGAAAGAACTGATACGTTTTCTCCGTGTTTCAGGATTGAGCGTATCGTTATAAATGAGTATGCTCGTGACTATGCGGATGGGAAAATGTTTGCGTGGAGTCTGTCACGAACATTGTAATTTACAATAGTGGGCTTATTCATATAAAGTTTTTGGTTTGCAATTGATTCAAAAGATATATGTTTTTTCAGTGTGATTATAACATATGACTATTGAATATCCTGTAAGAGAGTGGATTCCTGTAGTATATGGAGATTCAGTGTTTCACAATACTGTTACTCAGATAATGTCCCATCCATCTGAAGCTGTGACACAGACAGAATTACACTATTTTGCACCATCGACTGAGAATGATGTGATTGATAATGCGGTTTCAAAATTGATTTCTGTTGGAATTCTTCAAGAAATTGGTACTGAACCATTAATTGGGTTTACAGAGGAAGGAAAACAGTTTATAGTTGATTCTCGATTGTATCGTGGTGCTTCTGTATTAAAATCAGTGTATACACAGACTGAATTGACAGACGAAGTAAGAGAAGCTGCAGATATAGCAAGACCAGATTGGTATCTTGAAGAAATTGCTTCGGGGGATTTCAAAGAGCGAGATGAAGTGCGAGATACTGATGCATTTGATGAAGGGTGGAGTAGAGTTATGTATAACACAAAACTAACAATTAAAGAGGCAAACAACAGAAGTGAATTACATGCAGTATTTGAACGCTCACAGACGGTTCAATCTGGCGATAATGCAGAAGACTTTGATGTGTTATGTGAAAACACATATTCACTTTCTCAAGAGGAACAAGATGCATTACAAGATGTGGAAGTCATTCAAGATAGAGCTGTTGGTACAGAAGGCATTATGAATGCTAGCTCTGAAGTAGATGAGTACAATATCACATTTGATGCTTTTGTTGGCGAATCTGATGTGTTTTCGCCGTCTTATGACATTTCTGTGAATAGAAAATCTGGAAGTACTGTCTTATCTCTCTATCTACATTTTAGAGAAGAAGTATGATTTAACTAACTATCGTTATCTCAACATCTACTTTAATTATTTTTATAAAGATAATTCAAGAGTATAATCTAAAATAATATTTTACTGAGTATTACAATATTTGCTAGTATTGCAAAATAACTAAGATTGCCAGCAAATGAAGCAATTATGATTTCTTTCTTTGTATATGATTTATTTTTAGCTATTGGAAGAATGCAGAGACCTCGTATTCCTGGAATTATGTTTGTAACAAGAAGTGTATTTGGTGAAATCTTTTTGAAATAATGTGTGACTGTAGTATAAATTTTACTCTTTTGTATTTTCTTTTGAAATTTATTCTTATAATTTGATGATTTTGTAACTGTTTTAAATGCGAGTACTTGTCCAATTGTTGCTGATATTGAAGCAAAAATCACAATTGGTATTGTATGCGATATAGAAATATCAAACATTAACAGGTACGCTGGAAATATTGCTGTTGTTGGGAGGAATTTTCCAATAATGGCTCCTTCTAGAATAAAAATTACGCTTATAAATACCAACCCAACAATAAGTAATGGCATATATGTATATAAAATTAAGTTATATTATAAAGACTTTGTGTGCAAATGAGAGAAATTAGTTTACATTCAAATTTTATAATTTAATTGAGTCTGCGATTGCTTTAGCAAGTTTGGGTGGGACTGCATTACCAACAGTTTTGAGTTGTGTTGATTTTGACCCAACGAATGTAAATTCATTTGGAAATGATTGCAGGATTGCACATTCTCGTACAGTACCAACCCTATCTTCAAATGGATGTACAAATGGAGCGCCATGATTTTCTTTAATTGTTGGAGCAGGCTTCTCAGGATGTAACCGTTTCCAACTCTCAGAATAATTATCGTATCTACTTTCTTCAAAATCTAATTTTGATAAATCTTCAACAGTAGATTTCTGGTGGTTAGTCATTGTTGATTCATGATTATCAAGTTCTGTTAAATCTGGGTCAACAATTGCTTCTTCTACGGTTATTGGCGAAGGTGTTGTTGGAGTTGGGAATTCGAAACTAGCCTCTGAATCTTGTTTGATACCAATAGTAAACACTCGTTGTCTAGATTGTGGAACACCATACTCAGATGCATCTAATGTTTTATAGGTAATGTTGTATCCATGTTTATTACATTCTTTCTCAACTTCAGGTAATACATCCATTGAAAGAATTCCTGGTACATTTTCCATAACAATTACATCAGGGTCATATGCAAACGCATGGTCCCAGAATTCAAACACTAGTTGATTTCTTTCATCATCTTCATCACGTTCTCCTGCTAAACTGAATCCTTTACATGGTGGGCCACCGAACACAATTGGTACAGAATCTACACCAAACTTGTTTTGTAATTCTTCTGGGTCTAATTCAAATAAATCACATTGAACAACTTCTGTTACTTCAGGTGCATTTTCTCGATATGTATTAAGAAAGTCTTTGTTCACATCAGCTGCACCAAGTACAGTATATCCACTTTTCTCAAACCCAACTGAAAACCCACCAGCTCCACAGAATAAATCTATAGCATCAGTCATTTTTTACCAATAGAACAGCAGATAATAAATAACTACCGATTTCTAAAATAACAATATTAGAAATATGTTTCTTGTATTGATTCACCAACAAGTTTTATGATATCCCATAATTGTAATATTAATTCATATATCATTTCGAGCATATTAATCAATCCATCAAAGAATAATGCTGAAACAACATATGTCACTAAGATAAATAAGATTATTGTTATAAATATCAACACAGCAATCGAATCTCTCATAGTTCTATAGTAATGTATATAAAAGACATATAAATAATTGTTGATAATGAGATTATTATTATGAAAATGTGTTTAAATTATATTAACTGCAATTTAAAATATATTGATTAAGTGAAAATAGTAATACAGGAAAAGTATTTAATATTTAATTAAATTAGTACTTAATATGAGTAAGCCACAAATTTCTAGACGTTCATATCTATCTCTGTTATCTAGTGGAGGTTTACTTTCAGTTTTTGGTTCAGGTATTGCAATTACAGAATACTTAGAATGGAAAAAACAAACAATAGACTTGTCAGATAAAAAAATAATTGGCCATAGAGGTGCAAATGGATTAGCTCCACAAAATACTAAAAAAGGAATTAAAGAAGCATTAAAATACGATGTAGATGGAGTAGAATTAGATGTGCAATTATCAAGCGATGGCAAATTAGTCTTATTTCATGACCCTATATATGATATTTCAACTGACAATGGGTCAGGATTTGTATCAGACGTTCCATATGAAACTGCGAAAGATTTTCATAAAAATGAGCATTATGTTATTACATTAGAAGCTGCATTAGAACTTATCCAACCAGAAAATGTTGAACTATACCTCGAACTGAAGACAGACGAAGTATTTGAAAAATGTATACAAGTTCTAGAACAGTTTGATTATACTGAAAAAACAACATTTATTAGTCTCTCAGAAAAAGAATTGAAACCATTCATTGATGAAGGCTATCAAACAGCTTTAATTAATTCAACCCCGTATGAGAATAATATTAATATAGCAAACGAAATTGGATGTACTGGTATTGCAACACACTATACACCAATTGAGAAACAGTCATTTATAAATAAAGCAAACAAACAAGGATTTGAATCGATAATATGGTCACTTTTTGATACGAAACCAAGCATAAAAGACTCATTAAATACTAAAGCTGATACCATCATAGCAAACAGACCAGATATCATTCAAGAATTAGTTGATGATTAGTTATAATTTTAAAGAATGTTTGAGCTTGTCTAACTTTCAGTATTTATTTTGAATACATTATTTTTCAACACTGAAATAATCAGAGAATTGTTCTCCAAAATTCTGTTCAAATGATTCAACATTTTCTTCATCAATATATTCTGCATATGCTTTTGGGTATCGAATCATTTTAGATTCTTCAAATTCATCTGTTACAACAGTATATACAAGTACTTCTGATGCTACTGCATAGACACCATGGAAATCAATCACTCGCTCTTTAGTTTTAGAATCTTGAAGGTATGTTGAATAGTCTCTTCGTTCTAATGTTCGTTCTAACCTAGCAAAGACTTCAAATCTTTGTTCTACTGAAATTTCATCTTTGACAGATAACTCATTAATATGAGTATCAATATAATCTCGGATATCTCCACCCAACTGATATTCCTTGTTGGGTTTTGAAATAACATCAGTTACATTTTCATCAAAATAGGAAAAAATATCTTCAACACATCTAAATAATTCTTTAATGGTTATCGAATACGAGTCAACAGTACCATTACAATAACAATGAGTTACTGGGCAATTTTTTGTTGGGCAAGAAAATCGTTCTGCATCTGTATTTGTAAAATCATTTCCACTATCAACAAGGTCAACCTGACAAGATGGACAATAGTGGGAGTGGTTATGATTTAATTCTTGATAATGGCGGAAAGAAACCATATAGTATAATATTATTGGCGAATTGTTATAAAGTCTTTTGCATTATGTGACCTTACGTTGTTGTTAGGAGCAAAAATGGTGAATCCGTTACTCTCAACCCCACTCTCTAGGAAATAAAACCTACACCCATAGCTAACTAGACTAGCTAAAACAAACTAGTTTTAATTCAAGTTCAACTTGAATTGTTTTAGCTAATTATATTTAATTGCAAGTTCGGATTTTACTGTTTTTTACACCCGACCTTACACATACTCACTTACAACAGTGTAAGGTCAAAAAGCTTCTGTTTATTTCACTCAATATTGGAAGGATAATACAAGACTTAAGTAAAGTGTTTACAAATTCATATCAACTGATTTATAGTCACCCCAGACTTCTTCATCGCTGTCTTCATCGCTGTCTTCTTCAATTGTTTCTTCTTCGTCATCAGATTTATTATTTTCTTCATCATTTTCTTCATCTTTGTCACTTTCGTCGTTAGATTGGGTTCTATTTTCAGAATCTTCTTTATCCTCTGACTCTTCATTTTTATTATCTGTTTCTTCTGTTGGTTTACTGTCTTCTGTTGGTTTACTGTCTTCTGTTGGTTTACTGTCTTCTGTTGGTTTACTGTCTTCTGTTGGTTTACTGTCTTCTGTTGGTTTACTGTCTTCTGTTGGTTTACTGTCTTCTGTTGGTTTACTGTCTTCTGTTGGTTTACTGTCTTCTGTTGGTTTACTGTCTTCTGTTGGTTTACTGTCTTCTGTTGGTTTACTTTGTGTAGCATCTGATTGACTATTGTTATTACCATCACGGTATTCTGCAAACGCATCATCTACACTTCCAGACTCACCAACAGTTGGACGTTGTTGAGAGCGGTCAGGGTCTTCGCTTGATTCATCTTCTTCAATTGTCTCACCCTTGTTACCATCTTCTTCATCTTCAACAGTAGATTTCTCTTCTTCTTCACTACCAGATGAACCATTCGACTCACTCTCTTCATCTTTGCTCTTATCACCATCTTGAGTTGGTTTATCGTCATTCTCTTCTTCAGATTGTCCAATAGTTGGTTTTGAAATTTCAAATCCTGCTTCTTCTTGTGTTTCATCATCTTCAGGAACCAATGGTTCAAATTTATCTTCTTCGCTACTAGCTTGTGGGTTATACACATACAATTTATTACTATCATACTCTGGATTTGTAGCTCGTGGTGTTGCAAGGATAACCCAGTCATCTTCTGTTGGAGATTCTTCCCATAATGTTTCTGGAATAACAGGTGGAGTTACATTAGTCCACCCATCACTTTTCATTTGTGTAACAGTATCATATTCTTCAACAATTTCATTCTTTGAGTTTTTAACAACAACCAAGTTGCTACTTTTGTCTTTTCTGTAATAGTAGTTGAATTTTGTCCTTGATGGTTTATTATGGATTTTAGTTGGGTCTCGGAATGAAATTTGGTCGCCTTCGTTTCCATTCTCTAAGATGACTTTATTTCCATCTTCTCGCCACACAGTATCCTTTCCAGTTTTCTTTTGTAATGCAACATCTTGTCCTTGGAGTTCAATGTTTTTATCTGAACTCATATTATAGAAGTGTCTATTTCCATCTTCATCCATACTAGAAACAAATGCAGGGGTCTTGAAGATATTGTACACACGTTTTGCTTTCATTTCTAACACTTCTGTTGGGGTGGAATCATCATATGGGTTTTCTTCATATTTACCATCAGATTTTTCATTAACAACTAATGCACATTTTTGATTTCTGTTATATGCTTTAGCTAGATTTTTGATAGTTTGTTTTGGCTTATCTAATGTCGTTGTTTCTGCTTCAATTGCAACTTCGTAGTCTTTGAACAATTCCCAAATGCGTGGATACTCGCTTTGGAACATGCTCATCAACTCATTAAACTCGTCACTATTTGTACTATCTTGAGTTGGACGTATTGGTGGGAGCGCAACACCATCGGGTGGGTCAGTCCCTTCCCATTCATCTTGATTTGGTAAGGTCATATCGTATCCTAATCGAGTAAACTCTTTCCAAGCTTTTGAGAGAACGTGTCTGTGTTTTGCTTTTCCACCACTACCACCTTTCCCTGTGTCTTGTTCAAAGGCTTTGGCTTCTCCTTCTTCAGAGAGTCGGAAGTAAATCCCACCATCCATTTTTGTATCAAGGAGATTGTCTGGGATTTTTTCTTTTGCAACACGGTCAAGAGCTATCTCTTGTACATCTCCATAATGGTCTTCAAGAATCTCTCGTAATGAATCTTTATCAATGTATCCGTCTTGGCCATCAAATTTCCGTGTTGGTTTCTTGACTTGTGCTGTAAATACAGCTCGGAGAATTTCAGATAATGTGAGATTTACATTTCCACCGATTTCGTATAGCTCTTTTTGTTCTTGAGATTCGCCTTCATATTCATCTTGAATACCATAATTCTCCATAACTTCTTCTGTCCATTCTTTTTGTTCTGTTGATTTTCCATAACGGTCTAAGCTCAATCTAATAAATTCTTCTGCTTCGTCAAGGGTCCATAATGGTGGGTATGGAGGGAATGCATCAAGAATGACAGTATGTGGTTTTCCGTCAGCCATAATTCGACCTGCAATTCGATATTCGCCAAGATTTGTAAGCTCACTTGCTTCAATGTCTTCACCGAATTCGTTAGCTAGTGTCCGTGCATCTTCGTAGTTACCTGGTGAGAAAGTAAAAACATTCTTACTGTTTTTAAATACATCTTGTTGTACATCTTTACTAAGAGAGCTTGGCTGCTGTGTTGCAAGTGTAATTGAGAAATCATATGCACGAGCTTCACCTAATATTTCTCCAATACCAAGCCTATCAACAGCAACATTATCGAATTCGTCTACAACAAGGAAGTACGGGTCGAAATCTTCTTCTTCAACATCTCTTCGTTTAATTGTAGACCAAATCCGTCGAACCATAGCTGTAACGAACATTTGTTCTACAGATGACCCAGGAATTTGGTCTGTTTTAACAATTAATATTTTTCCATCTTCAATTGCTTGTGTAAGATTCACTCCTGTATCTCTAACATCTAATATTTCACGAGTTGTCACATCTGTCACCCATGGTCTGACACGCCGTTTAATAGATGATAGTTCATCTTCTTTCTTATCAGCAACTTGTTGGAGAGCTTGTTTACCGAAACTATCTGTTTCCATATCTGGAAGTTGCTCTCGCTGTTCTTCATTAAATAAGATAGTATACAGGTCAAGAACATTGTAATTATATTCTTGTTTAACAAGGTGTCGTGTGACTTCTTCTGTAACTTCGTTAATAATAGCACCACCACTATCTTCTGTATTTTTAATAACTTCTGCAAACTGTGTTACAACTTCTTTAACTTCACTGGTGAAATCTTCATCTCCAGGGTCAGCATCTGTTTCTAACAAGTTGAATCCAATCATTTTGTCTCGTTTTGAACCTGGCTCAATCCAAATAACATCTTCAAGACGATGTTTTGGAATACGTTGAACTAATCCTTTCGAGTCTTCAGCACCTTTTGGGTCAATAAAGCAACAACCAAATCCTGCATTAATCCACTGTAACATCATATTTTGTAACAGTGTCGTCTTACCTTGTCCAGTCTCGCCAAAAATAGCAGAGTGGCGAAATAGATAACTATATGGAATTCCGCCTGGGTCTACTTTTTTAACAGGGTCATCTTGATATCCAATCCATGTTTCTGGTTCATCTTCTAAATGGCGAGATTCAATCATTAATCGTGGCCACTCGCCCATATAAAATTCAGGAGATGAATCATCTTTTATTTCTCCATCTTCAACAGGATAACCTTTCTGAATAATTTCTTTATCCGAAATTTTGACTGATTCGGTTGGCTTGACCATATATGGCCAACTCTCACCTTCAACTTGTGATTTTGGTTTGACAGATGAGTTATTACCTCCTGCTGTTTTTGGTTTTTCGTTATTGTCTTCAGCAGATTCAGTAGATTCATTTGATTCTGTTTCATCAACAGTATCTAATTGTGTAGACTCTTTTGACCCGCCTGTTACATTTACATTATCAACTGATGTATCTGAATCAGGGTTTTCTTCTGTTGGGTCAGAGGGTGGTTTAACAAACGCTTTGATTGCATTTAACAGAGTCATAACTTTATTATCGTGATATTTTGTGTATTTTGATTGAACGAAACGAATCCCTTAAGGCTTTTATCATATGAACAATACAAAAAAGTGTCAAAAACGACTTATTAGACTCTTAATCTTCTAATTTTTTAGTTTCATCTTGTTCCGATGAATCTTCTGATTCTGATGATGAAGATATTTTATTAACATCTGTCATAGAGTGTCTCTGTAATTCTTGTTTGATTTGTTTCTTTTCTTCTTCACTCGGTTCATCGAAATCCATTGAACTCTGTGGTAAAGAGCCATCTGCATTTACCAAGGACCATTTAATTCCATCAATTTCCACTTCTCTTGATGATGGAACATGAGCAATACTAGATAATTCTGTTGCTGTCATAATTACATGCTTATAAACATCAGAGAACTTGTGTTTTAAGTATTCTTTCGGGGTTTTTGGCTGAAACATATGGTCTGGGTTACGAGAAACCATATCTTCTAATAATTGTTGTAATTCATTTTCAGAATTTCGTTTTGGCACAAAGTTCTGACCACTTGCTGATTCGAAACTAATATTTAAGATATCATCAACTTCACTCATCTCTTTTTCAATCTGCTCTTTATCGGAACCAATAATACCAACTCTAAAGTTAACATAGTATCCTTTCTGGTCTTTTTGACTTCGAATCATGCCTGGAATTTTCTTTTCTTCAGATGAAGGTTGCTTTTCTTTCTCAATTAATCCAAATAACTTTTTTTCAGTCTGGCTACTCATATCTAACTCTTCAGCTACATCGTCAACTGTTTTTGAATGAATTTCAGTCCAATCATCTGCAGCTGGTTTGAATAACACTTGCAATATCACACGTGTATCATCTTTCGTATCAATTTCAGATAATAAATCTTCGTAAATATTTGAAAAACTTAATGGGCTAGCATGGTGGTTAACTGGTTCGAAATAATGATTTTTAAGATAATATTGTGCGCCAACAAAATATTCTGTTTCATTAATATCAGGAAATTTTTCAAGACTTTCACCTAATTGACCATCAGAATATCGTGTATTTAAATGCCGACGATAATGTTTTCCTTGGTCTTCATTTGGTGTATACCAGAAGAACTCAATTTCTCCTTCATCATACCAAAACTCAAAGCCACAAACATCACTAGTATTATATCGTTTTAACCAATCTGAGGAATCATCCAAACTCCAGAACGCACTCTCTAACAATTTTTTCGTTTGGTCAACTCCATCGTTATTTTTTGGCGGGTGTAAGAATAGAAGTTCAGCTTCACTGTCTGTTACAAGCTCTTTAATATGACGTATTCTGTCTTCTTTTTCTGAATCAATTGCGATAGATGAAAAACTACGCATTACTATAACGAATAACGCAATCCCGTAAAAGAGTTACTCTGTATTGGATTTGTCAGAGTTGTCATCGATTGTTTCTTCCAACTCACTTTCATCTATTTCAGTCAAATCATTCAAATCAGAGTCTTCTTTGTTGTCTTCATTATGGTCTTCGTCTTCCGACATTTCAGAATCTTCTTGACTTTCACCATCATCTTGCTGTGCAGATTCGATTTCATCAGGATTAACAGATTCTGATTCTAAATCTTCATCAACTTGCTCTTCTTCACTTTCACTATTATCTCCGTCAGTCTCTTCTTCGTTGTCTACATCGCCAAGGTCAATTCCATATTCTTCTTTGATTTTCTGTCTTCGTTCTTCACTTCCGAATTCTAATGGTTCATCTTCATCGTCTACCTCATCAGATTCTTCAAAGTTCTCTCGCATAATCTGTTCTTTAATAACCTCAATGTTTGGTCTGTCTGGAACGTCCACTCCTTGAACTTCGTTAGCAATCTCAAGAATGTTTGTATCCTGTTCATTCTTTGGTTCATAGTTTAATAGTTCAATTTCAAGTTCACTTGGGAGAACTTGAAGTGGATAGTATCCTTTATCTTCAACTCCAATAAGAGCTTCAGAGAATCCTCTCTCTGCATTACCTGGTCTTGCATTTTTGATATGGTATCTTTCTTGTGGTGATAACTCTAGCACATCTGCAATATCATCTGGAATACCAGATTCAATTTTTTGGAAGAGTTTTAGACTTGTGTTCTGAGCAATTTTCTCTGCTTCCTCATGTTCGAAGAATTCTTCAATAGTCTGTGTAATGAAATTAATGCTCATATTGTGGTGTCGGCTGTGACGAACTACGTGTGTTAGATAACTTAGAGACTGAGCGTCATTCATTAGATAGTGAGCCTCGTCAATAGCTAAGAGAACTTTATTATCTGTTTGTTTGGAATATTCGTAAACTTCACCAAGGAGTAAGTGCATAATAATTCCGAATGTTCCACTGCCTTCTTGTTGGGAGAGGTCAATGTAGAACATATCATTATCATCAAAGTCAATATCAGAAGTGCTACCAAGATTATCGTATTGTCCTCCATCTTTGAATTGTTGGAGTGACATAGCTAACCGAGATGCATATTTTTCAATGTGTTTTGAGTGAACTTGAGAGTTTAGTCCTGTAAAGTCTTCAGGTTCTTCAACCATTTCTTCGATAATAACAACAACATCTTGTACTGTTGGAGATTCATTACTGTGAGTATCAATATCTTGCGTAATTCCTTTCCGTTCGTATGCTTCTTCAACAGCTTCTTGAAGTACTGCACGGCTTTCACCAAGGTCTAACCCTTGTTTTGCAAAGAACATTTCAAAGAAATCAAGTACTTTTTTCAATTGTGTTGAGTACGGGTCAATATCAGGCTGATTTTCAACTAATTCTTTTGGTGTTTCAGATAATTCTAATGGATTAATACCAAGTGAACCACCAACTGTAATCGGAGTTCCGCCTAAGACTTCATTAATTGATTCGAAGCCTCGTAATGGGTCAATAATGAAGATTTCAACATCATCTCTAGCTGTATATGTTCGAAGGAGATTAAGTTTTGTACTAAATGACTTTCCTGAACCAATATCTCCAATTGTTAGTTGGTTATAACCTGTATCTCGTGCTTCATATCTATTTACAATGACAGGTGAACCATTACCAGCGTGTCGTCCAAAGTCTACGCCTTTTGGTTCATAAATTGTCTTTGTTGCAAATGGGAACATTGCAGCGACAGCACCTCCCATCATTTCTGTTTGATATCCTAATTTATCATCCATAATTGGAGAGACTGATTGCAATGCTTTCTTTTGGTTATATTTTGCAATTTCAGGTTTTGTTAATGCAGGGGAACTTCGAAGAGAACGCTGAATGTTATCGCTTGCTTGGATTACTTCCTTTTCCGTATCACCACGGACAGTTAAGTACATACCAACATCAAACAGTTCTGTGTTGGTCTTACGAAGAGCATGGAAAATGTTTAATGTTTCTTTAAAGTCTTCTTGTTTTGAATGGCCTGTTAACAAGCCTTGGTTACTGTCTTCAACATATGATTTAGCTTTTTGAGCATCATCACGCAATTGTTCAACAGCTTCGTCTGAGTCAAATGGACGGATATGGACACTTACATCACATTGGACTTCATTTTGTAATAGAACTTCATCTAAAAATCCATTTGATGGGTCATCTGGCCATCCATTGATAAAGTATGTTCGGGTGTAATCTTCTCCAACTTTAGCCATGTCAACTTGTGGAGTGATTCCAGTTGGTGCAATCAAATCTTTATGATATTCGCCTAGTTCAGGAACACCTTTTTTCTCATCAGCTAATTGTCCTTTAATTTCTTTCTTTTCTTTTTGTACATCTTCTTCATCAAAGCTATCACTCTCAGATGAATCTTCTGAAGAATAATCAGAAGATGTAGATTTTGAAGTGGATTCTTCTTCACCTCTTGAACCACCTGTTGTTTCAATTTTATCAAGTGGGTCTTCTTCGTCTTCGTCTTCTGTACTAGAACCAAATGGATTGAGTTTTGATAATTTCATATTTTATATCACCGTATTAAATTCGATTGTTTTCTTCATCTTCCTTGACACTATCTATTCTATCATAATCAGATTCTCCTTTCACATAAGGTTTCCGTCGAATAAATCCTTCTTTTTCATCTTCAGTAATGTCAACACCTTCCCAGAATTCTTTTAACAGAACACCAACTTCATCTGCACCTAATGCTTCTGTGCTACATCCAAGTTTTCCTTCAACTTGATTTGCAATCTCTGTTCTTCGTTCATCTAACCGCTCTAATTGTTGATTCTTGAGTTCTTTCTCATTCTTCATAGTTAAGCTACTACCTTTTGAGTAGACATATAATGCTGCAATAAGTTCTCCAAGAACTGGAATTTGTTCAACAACACGACGGAATTCTCCTGCTTGGGCTTCTTCTGTGAGAATTTCATATTTTGGCATTTCGCAGAGAATGTAGAAACGTCGAATGTATGACCCCATACTTAATGCGGTGATAAATGAAATTCTATCGTTAATGTATTCTTGTAGAAGTGGGTCATTCTGAACAAGGCGACTGTTTTCCAATCGGTCTTCATACATATCAATTTGTTCTGTTGGGTCAAACTGTCGCATTGGCATATAGATTTGAATATCTTCTTGTAGTTGCCTGTTAATAAAGTCATCAAATTGTCGAACTTTTCCTTCTAATTGTTCTGGTGATGCTGCGTCAAGGTTTAACCCTCGAACTCGAATAACGCCAACTGCTGATTCGTCTGGTCTTTCAACAACTCCGTATTCAGGATAAATTCGTTCAACATTAATCTTACTTCGAGTATCTTGGTCTGAATTAACTTCAATACTTTCAGTATCATCATTCGAATCATTAGATTCATTTGGTAGAGCTTTTCGATATACATCTGGTTCTTTTCTAAACCGCCGTATGTCAGAAATCCAATCACCAAGTGTTAGATATGATGGTTTTGCAAGCAGGACTAGTCCTCCAATTAATGCAACAATTCCTGAAATTCCAAATCCGAGGAAAGCAAATTGTTGTGGTAATACGTTTTGTGATACGAACAGTATAAACAATGCTGGCCCGAATGCAATTGCACCATCAGACAATTGGACTGCTCCAACAAGCGGAGCGTTATCTAAAAAGGTCTCTGTGCCGCCGAGGTTATCTGGAATTCGACGACTCATATCTTCATCTGGTAAGTTCGACATATTTACTATCTAAATAAACATAAATCAACCTTTAAAGTATTTTCCTGATACATAATTTATATGAAGCGCATATGTAGTTATCTAAAACGCTAAAAACAAAAGAGTTATAGCCTATAATGTATGAAAACCTTTTTATAGACCATTTTCGAAGCATTTAAATACACTCAATAATTAAGTGTTTATATAAAGGCTTGTGAACAACTCAATAAGAACATCTTGAATAACTTCACAATCTTCAAAAAACAATACAGAAAATAATACGGTGAACCACTATGTCAACAATTACAACAAAACGATTACCTGACCCTGATGACGATTCAATCGAAAACTCACTCCGACGTTTTGAGTCAAAACTTCGATTCTGGTCTCCAGTACTATTAGGACCCCTCCAATCAATTGCACCATTTGCGTATTCAGGCGCAATTGCATTTAGTACAATTCTTGGATATGTGTTATTTTTACTACCAAGTCTGTTACTTGCAACACTATTTGCAGATGTACTTACAAGCAATGCACTTTTCACAACAGTAACAACAGTTCTTGAAAACACAACAACAATTGTGAATTTATATACAACAAATGTCTGGGTTCCATTTATTTCATTTATGCTAGTTTATATTGCACTAGTAATCACATATGAACCAATTGAACCAAATGGAACTTCAGATGCCTTATTTGGGACTTCAGAATGGAAACGATTACAGAGAAGCATTATAGTCTGCAGTTTGCTATTTGTTACACTATACGCTTTTTCAGCAGGAACTACACTCGGATACATTGGAATGGTACTTTCAGCATGGTGGGTTATGCGAAGAATTGCATTCACAGTCTTGTTTGATGATACTCGATATGTTGTCTCCGCACCAGTTACAGAAACATTACTCTTCAGCCGTATTCCAACAATCACAGGTGGATTTTTATTAGTGATTGGTATGGAATTGCTTGGAATAGCATTATTATCAACTCCATTTGTGAGCGGCGTCTTATACTTACTCTGGAGAAGAACAACAGGAAACGATACATCACAAGAGTTGCCAACTGTACGAATGCACAAAAAATCAGGTCTACCAACAGACTTCGTTGAAGACTTCGGAGCTAGCAATGCATACCGTGCAAATGCTGATGATGAATTATTCCGTAATTCAGTTGAAAAGTTCAACTCACTACTTGAAACTGAGATTGATACGACTCGTCGTGTTTCAATTCCCGATGGTCGGCTGTCAAAAGAACATATTAGGTCAGCAATTAGCCAAGCAGAAGAAATTCATTCTGACTTTAATGAAGTCTCATATCGTCCAGAACGGTTTGACGATACGCTTAGTCAGATTCAAGAGTACGGGAAAAAATACATCCAAGTCTTGGATGACGAAGGAATCCACCACTAACTTAGTTTGATTGTTCACTTTCTTCTCTTGCTTTACTCATCTGTTCTATTTGTAATTTCTTTTCTAAGTTCTTTGTTTGCTTTTCTACAGCCGCATCTTTTATAATATCACCAATATTTTCAGATGTGATTTCATCATATCCAATCTCGCTTGCAGTAACACCAAACTCAGATTCTATTTTACTTTCAACTGATTCAATAGCTTCATTTCTTGCTTTTTCTTGAAGAACAGATTTCTCATCATCTGCAACAATTGATTCTTTCTCATCAATATCCACATCAAATGTATCTAATGTATCTTCATCTATTTCACCGCCTTCTAATTTCTGTAATTCAGTTAGTGTTTCACCCATCATTTGTTGTGCTGCTCCGTCTGGGTTTTCAAACAGTTCTTCTGTTGACATACTACTCATACTCTCATCAATAAGCGACTCAATATTCTCATCACCAAGTGCCTCATCAACATCTTTTACAATATTTCGTGCATCTTGGATTTCTTCAATATTCTCTAACATTTCCGTAGTATCATCGAACTCTTCATGGAATCGCTGAGATATTGCGCTTTCAATCTCTTCTCCACTCAACTGTTGTTCAACAATATCTCTAACGAATTCTTCTCTTGTTTCTTCATCCAATCCACCATCTAATTCTTGTGGGTCTACGCCTGCCTCTTCCATTAGCGCACCTTTCTGACTCTCAAGAAGAGTCACAGCAGCTTCTTGACTTGGTGCATTTTCAACCATCTCTCTCATCAATTCAGCTGCATATTCTTCTTGAGCAACAACAGCCTGTTCTGCAAGACTTCCTTTCAATTCTGCGAGTTCACGAGCAGCTTTTCCATGTGCTTTTCCAACTTCTTTTGTCATCTCACTTTTGATTGCCGCTTGAACTTGCTGTCCAACTTTGGTTTCAGAGATATCAGTATCGTCATCCAAGTTAAGAATGGTCTGTTTTTCATCTTCACCAAGACCTAATGAATCAAACACTTCGTTCATATCCCAATCATTATCTAATTCACCTAAACTAGTATCTGAATCTAACTCATTCAAATCACTTAACAGTGTATTGGAGAAATCATCAGAATCCCATGAACTTAACTCAACACGGTCCATATCTTCATCAGCAAACATACTAGATGCTTTTCCTGCATCTAAATCACTATTACTTTCATTTTCAATAGCTTGTTGTAGGTCTGAAACATCATACTTATCCAACTCATCTTCGCTGAAGTCTGTTCTCTTTGCTCCGTCTCTATTCAGTGATTCAACAGCTTCAAACTTATCAGACACTTCTAAATCGTTAAATGTTTCTGCTCCAACCAATCTTGCAAGTTTATCTGGATTCTCTTTTAATTCATCTATGTCATAATTGTCAGGGTCTAATCCTGTCTCTTCAAGAGCCTCTCTAGCCCTATTATCTCGAATTGCATAACCACCAATCACTTCCTCAAGTCCTGGTAAATCATTCATTTCGGCTATTGAAAGAGATTGCGCTGCATATTCACCACTACTCATATTAGCTTGGTATTTATCATATTGTTCCTCCATTTCTCTGTATTTTTGCTTAATCTGCTCATCAGACTGAATATCACTTTTCATTCGTTCTTCAACGTGTTTAATTGTATCCATTGCTTCTTCTGGTGACATTTCGCCCGCACGAACTTGTCTTCTATACTCTGCAATTTCACTTACATATGGGTCAGGAGAAATTGCTGTACCTTTCAACCCATCTCGGATAGATTCCTCCATTGCAGTCATTGACTTTTCTGCCATTTCACGACTCTGGTATCCTTGTTCTCTAAACATTGAGACTTCATTAATCATTCCGCTCTTTCTGCTTGATTTAAGAACAGAATCATCTTGTTCTAGTAGAACATCTAAATCATCTTCGTCTGGTGTGTAATTTTCGACTTCTAACGCAGAACGTAATTCTGCTGTTGACATATCAGCAAACCGCTGTTTCTTTTTCCGTCGATTCTCAATCACATTGTTCACATAATTCTGTTGCTCAGAGACCTTATCCTTGAATGCATCTTTTGCATCACCTGGTTTATTTGCAAGTGATACTGCTTGTGCTTGTCTTTTTGCAGGGTCAATATGTTTCTTTGCTGTCTCTTTTGTGTTCTCATAGGCAATATCTGCAACTTCCCCTCTATGCTCACGGATAATCATTTGAGCATCATCAATCCGACTCATTCCTGAAGCCGCTGCACCTGGAATCTCTGAAGCTCCATCTTTTAGTTGTCCTGCTCTATCTTGTGTTTTACCTGCCATTTTCGCACTTGCAGCACCGAATAATGCACCAGGATTGTTTTTCATCTTTTGCCCAATATCACCACTTCCGAGTTGGTCTTCAAACCGTTCATTAAGAGAGTCAAAGTCTCTATTTTTAACATCTTTTGCCATAGATGCACCACTCTTAACTGAATCTGTCATACTAGAAGCAGCACTTGCAGCTCCAGCGGCTGGATTAACAGCACTCTGCACTAATGTTCCTGCCTCGCTTTTAAACATTATTAGTGGCGCTAATCCTGCAAGGAATGGAACAGCAGCAACAAGAAGTAATGCAAAGATTGTTGCTGCAAATCCACCAACTTGGTCTAGTTGGCCTGCATTAGCTCCACCGAGTCCTGAAACACCATCACCATATACGTCTGCACCTACTTGTGGGTGGTCAATTACTTTGTTCGTATCATATCCGCTTAATTGATTATTTGAACTTCCTGAAAGTTCATCACTATATTCAAATAATTGGCCGACAATTTCTCCAGCAACTGCAATTACAATTGCTGCAGGTAAAGTTACGAATGCAAGACTAACAAACCATTTCATAGCCATCTTTCCTGTATCTTGCAATCCATCAAACCCAGGAATATGCATAACCCACAGTGAAATGAAAATTGGCATTATTGGCATTAATACAAATAGAATCACCATTCGAACAATCCATAATGTTGCAATTGTAAGAAGTAATGTTCCTTCTGCAATCCAAAGTAATATTAGTGGAATCATTAGTAACTGACTCGCACTAGTACTACTATCCTGAGAAATGTCACTAATTTCTGTATTATCTGTCGTTGCATCTCCATCAAGTTCATCCATAGCTTCAGTCCAGACAGCTTCTAACCCGACTGCATCTGAAGACGAGCCAGAATTGACACTTGACATTAATAATGCTGTTAGTGCATCACTAGCTGACAGAATTAATGTTCCAATGTACCACCAAAATGTAATTAATAAGAATGCATTAAAGAATTTCTTTTTTGCTTTTGTAAGTTGTGCATCAATCTGAATACTTAATGAAGAGCCAACAATATCAACAAATACTACTGTTAACATTGTCAAAAAGAGTAGCAAATACGCATATGGTTGAAAAATATCTTGGTGGAAATCATATAGTGTAACCCATGGTTCATCTGCGGGTTCTTGTGTAACTGCAGGATATGGTTCACCCAATTCTCTATGTGGATATGGTGTCCCGACAATAATATCTTGTAATAACACCATCAAATCTCCAACAAATGATTCTAATGGGTTTAACAGAATTACTTCTATAAAACTAAGAATTATATTAATTAAAGCTTCGGCAATCCCTGAGACAATATCTTGTACGATACCCATGCTATTATTATTTAAAAATTTATTTCTCTCCCTTAAAGTGTTATTGTCACAAAGTTTTACTTCAGATTAAATATCAATTCAATAATGATAAAACAAAGAACAGAATGATTGACCATAAGATAATCTTATATATTCCATCTGGGAATAGATGCTCCCATTGTTTTGAAACTGTTGTCTCTACATTAATAATATTCATGAAGTATACAGCTATTGAAGTGAAGATATAAATCATCCCAATAATTGCAATTAAGTATTGTAAATAACGATTCATTGATAATGCTGCTACAGAAACATCATCTTGAAGATTAGATTGAGCATATGCTGTTTCATCTTCATCTATGTTAGTCCAATGTTCTGAATAGAATGCTGCATTAATTCCTTCATCTTTTACATCGTACACACGCACAGTAACTTTGCCACTATCATTTGTCTGTACTTGCGATGAGCTATATTGCCCATCTCCAGTAACTTCAGCATTTTCAACTTGAATATAATTTGCACCTTCACCGTGTGTATTAATTGGGCTATCTGTTTCATCATTATATAATGTTAATTCTATTTCAACCCATGCTTGGTCTTCATCGTCGGCTTCATCAATATTGCTGTCTATTTTCCGAGCATTCAACTCGGTTTCTACAATATCTACAGTTCTATCAGATTCAACATCGACAGAATCACCCATCATTAAACCATGCATTTCAATTGTATCAGTTTCACTTTGGCTGGCTGGAGACATAATAAACAGACCACTATATGCTCTCCAATCACCATAGCTATCTACTGACATGTATGGTGGAAGTCCAATTGATTGAATACTATTACCTGCTCCAACGAAAGACCACCCACAAAATGATGCTTCTTCCTCATCTGTATGTTCTGGATACTCAATTCGGCATGTTTTAGAACGAAGCAATTGCGGAGATTCATATCGTTCACCCCCAACCCTTGTATAGGTTATATCTGACCCACCAATTGGATTAACTCTCTGTTCTTCTTGTCTATATGAAAGCCCAGGACTAGTTTTCAATCCTTGTTCTAATGGTGCAGTATGGAATCCTAATGGTCGAGCTGATAACAACTCTCTATCATTTCCTGTCTGAGTATTACGACACCGTACACAACTACTCTCATCATAAACAGGTTCATCTGAATCTGAATTTGGATACCCCCATTTCCAACTAGTGTTTTGTGAAGACCAAATTCTCCATGGTGATAGAACATAGTCGTCACCAAATTCAATACGACGCCAAACTGGGTCTGCTGTTTCTAAACCATCCATATCTGTCGTATTAATATATAATTCAGTTGAACCATTTGGATATACACCTCTCTCATATCGAACATTGTTATTCACAGTATTTTCATTTTGATTAAATCCTTTTGGACGAGTTAGATTTTGAGTGTCATTTGTTGTTAACAGATGCGATGAACCTGTTGTATCGTGGTCATCCCAATACCAGTTTCGTTCGTAACATGGTGCAGTTTCTCTTTCTCCACACTCACGCTCAACTCGCTCAGATTTACGCTCATCTTCATCAACATTATAGTGAATTATTTGGTCTGTTTCAACTCGAATTTCATACTGTTCTCCTTTATCAACATAATCAGTTATATCTACATCTTCAAATTTAGCAACGTGGTTAAAGTGTGAATCTGTTGCAACTTGACATTTATTTGAACAAGCGTCAGTTGATGTAATATATAATGTTGATTCTCTCTCAAATCGGTCGAATGAATACTCACTTCGAATAGTTCCTCCAATATTAATGCTGTCACTATAATCTCCTATTGGGACACCACTAATCTCTGTTAGAGGAACTGTTCCAACATTTGAATTTGCAATAGCATAAACTGTTAATGTGTCTCCAGATAAGTGACGATTCACATCATAGTATTCACTATCATCGTTTTCATCAGGAGATTCATAGTATGCATGTACAGATGGTTGAACTGAATATATTCCAGTCCATGCATCTCGAATTGATTTTTGACCTGGATTAAGATGGGCACCAACTGGAGTTGTAGATTTAGCTTTATTCTTTTTGAATTCAGGCAGTAATGGTTGTCGGATATATTCGTATGAATTGTGTTCATTCCAACGGTCATATACATCAGTTGTTGGATAGGTTTCAAAATCTGCATCATAGACTTCATATAGAGTTCGTTCAATTGTTTCTTCTTCGTTATCGCTTGTGTTGTTTAATGCATCTTGAACACTTTGTGTGCCGAGTAAACCTCCGCTAAAGTATCTTTGTGGTGTATCAACAGAATAATTCTGAACATGACTGCCAGAGTGACTAGTGTTATTATTAAGCCAGTCATACACTGTTGGTGGTGTATATGGGGTATCTCCTGCTGCAACAACAGATACACCAAATGTTGACACTCCAACTAAAAGAAAAATTATTAGTAAAAGAGTGGGAATTATCCGTTTCATTATCTAGTTTAAATGAAATTCACCACTTAACATCTTTTGGATAACAAAAAAGAACTAGGCTCTTTTTCGTTTATTGGAGCGGCATAATGCAGGTCAAGTCGTATCCGAACATTACATTTCCAACAAAGGATGCAGCCCAAACACCAATTGGGAGGAGAATTGCTGACTTCAAAGCGTCAGAACTACCCATTTTATCTAATACATCAATATTTCCACCTGCTGCATCATTCATTTTATCAGCACTGTAGGAGACGATGCTCAGTGCAAATGAACCAATGAAGAATGCACCCATTAAGAATTGAATGGCTGCAACAAACTGTGTATCTTCATTGTCACAGATGAAATTTTCAGTATCTACATCATCTTCTCCAATTTGTGCAGCTGCAGTCCCTGTAAACGCTGCCATTGCGAATAATGAGACCATCATCATGATAATTGCAGTACGCCCAATATTTGCTGTTTCTAACATATCATATAATTGTACTTAACCCTACATTATAAATCTTGTTGTGTCAATAATATTAAACTATGATTTTATTTTACATCTAAAGATATGATTCAGAGCCTAAATCATCTATTATGATGGAATAAGACATGTAATATTTATTCCAAATAGTGGTTGAGAAATAAAATCGAAAAAGTATACAATCAATGGTAATAATATTGCTTTTCGAAGTGATTCTTTTCCATCAATATCGCCTAATAAGTTTACATCCATACCTCCAATGGATTTTTCGAACTGTTCAGCTGCCCAGAATAACATACCTAAAACAAATCCAAGGGCCATAAAAACTCCAATTATATATTGGAATATTTGTTCAGCATTATTGGATGCAGAATCACCTTGACAAATAATAGAATCTGAGCTATTTGCTGCAACAGGAGATATGACTAACGATAAGAGTAGGGCTGAGATTATAATCCCATATATTGTTTTTTGTTTTAGTGATGAAAGGTTTGAGGATTCCATCTTATTGTATTAAATACAAACAAGCAATAGTAAAGGTTTTATTATTGTGTGGTTTAATTATCAGATATAGAAAGGGGGTCTAATGATACAAATTCAAACTCTTGTTTTTTAAGAACAGTTTGAGCAGTATTGCTAATTTCAGGTGCAACTAATATACCTCTAGCTGTTTCGTCATTATTATCATTAAACCATGTTATATATCTTTTCAGTTGGTCAATATGTTTAATTTGTGCTTTTCTCCGTTTAATTTCGATGATTACAGGAGTGTCATTTTTGTCTTTTCCAAATATATCAACTGCGCCAAGTCCAATATCATGCTCATATTCAATGGTTTCGAATCCATCTTCTATCAAAGATGGGTTATTAAATATAGCTAGTTGCATATCTTTTTCAGTTCCTGAAATATTAATATCTGCGTTATCAGTTGCGTCATATTGAATTAATGCATAAATATCATAACAATCAACAATAAGTGTTTCATCAGGTGAACTTTGTGTACTAACAAATCTAATCACTCCTGCGTCTTCATCAACTTCAACAGTAGTTTCTGAACCAGTGGATTGATAATTAACTGGGTTAAAATTTTTGTCTTGGTGGATTTGGAAGTTTCCGTCAGGTTTCCAGAGAATCACCCGCTCTCCTTCATCAAGATGGCTTTTTCCACGTCCATTATATTCGACTTGGCAGAAAGTGAATAATACTTGTACAAATTCTTTTGTTTGTCCATTTACAAATTCATTTCCATATGTATGAAAAGATTTGTTTTCAAAGATTTGTATTGTCATTGTTGATAGAAAAGTTCTCTTATTATAAAAAACTTTTAGATTGATTTGAGAAGGTCAAAGTAGCGCACTATTTATTTGGTATTTGAATATCAGTTATTTGTGCCATAAATCCGCTAATTTTCTCATCTTCAATCGGTTTAATGATATAAACTTTGTTAGCAGTGTAATCTGCAGCTAATTTATAGTCATCAATTCGATGAATTTCTTCTTGAGAGTCCCATTTAAATTCACCAATATATTTATTGTTATGTTCATCGTATACAGTTATTGTTTGATTCACATCTAATTCTGTTAAAATTTCAAATGGATTCATCTTTACTTGTTTTTGAATTTATTGTATTTATCTAAATATGTTTGTGTGTATTCTTTTACTGTAGAATATCGACCAATTTTATGGATTTCTTCATTCCCGTCAATATCAACCGTTCTAAATCTCCATTTCAACAGACCATATTTTTCAAATATAAAGAAGAGTTCAAATCCTGCAAATACTTCTTTTGTTGGTTTTTGGACTATAGTTATAATGTTTGGATTTGTATTCGTGATGCTATGTTCTTGTCCTTTAATCGTTAGATAACATAATTTATTACATTTGTCTGTAATCGTTTCTTCGTTTGGTAGAACATAGGGTGATGATTTTTCACCCCATTTTTCTGCAAATGTTGGCGCATTCTCAATGGCTTCAAGCTTCATACATAAATATAGAAATACTTATTTGAAATACTTTGTGGTTAATATTAGTGTACATTACTTCTTAATTGAACAACGCATAACTCACTCTCTATTTATAGAAACATTAAAGTTAATCCATCTCTGTTTTTTCAGTATGTCAAACTGGAAATGCCAAAATTGTAATGCTGTACATCGGAAGAACGTTTCTAGATGTTCATCTTGTTCTCACACGATTTTACAACAGACACAAGAAGAACCATCTAGTACAATTGATAAGATTCTTTCAAAGCTTGGATTATAAAACAAAATCTTTTTAGTATTATTCTGTAATGTATACATATGGTATCATTTAAATCATTCTGTGAAATGTTTGCAGGAGACCAGCCATTTAATTATGAGTCGGATTATGATTTGACAAAATGTACAGGGATGATTAGTTCAGATGAAGATGGAGAATACTTAATTGTGTATTTGCCATTATCTGATGGTTCTGTTTCTCCAAGTGGTATTGACGATGATGTTGAAACTCTGCTTTCAGAAAGTGGATATTCAACTGAAATTGTTTTTGATGGAGAAGCAATAATTGCTCGATAATTGGTTCTTCATATAGAAATGTTAAAAACGGTGAGGGTATTTGTAGTAGTTACGCATGCATATTCTATATTTCGCTCATATTTTTGATTTGAAATGGAAAATTGCGGAGGTTTTATTTGTTATTTTTGCATCTATTTTTATTAGTTTGTTTTGGTCGGTTCCATTGCTTGTTGTGAGTTTATTCTTTGTACCATTTATTGTAATGAATGTTTTATATATTGCGTATATGTATTACAAAACAGGAACAGCAAGTTTTGAGCCTGAATTCATCCCAAATAAAATAGAAATGATATTTTTATTGGTTGTTTTTATTACAACAAGTGTTTTATTATTATATAGTACCATCCCATCAAAACAGCATATCTCAGTGATTGTTGTGTTTGGTATTTTGTTCTGTTTAGTAGATTTATATCGATATTTTACTTTTTATAAAGCATATAAGCAGGAAAGTGATTTTCATCAAGATGAACATAGTGTTGCATTTCGTGAGTGGGAAGAAGCTTCACGAATTTTTCACATTGCAAATATACATCATTCAAATGAAAGAAACCTTTTTGCACTAATTTGGTGGTTTTTTTCAGTCGGTCGTTTCTATAGAGTGATGGAGAAGCTTCGTCGGGAGGGGAAAAGTAATTCGTCGCCTGAATATATTGTTGCAGAAAATTATATGAAAGCTGCAAAAATTGCATTCCGTTCAGAAATTGTTCGATTTTTTAATGTGGAAAACTCTAGGCGGATTTTTTCTGAAGCAACAGACCATGTTTCAGAAGCTAATGTAAAAAGTTCATTATTTGAATGTGATTTTTGTCATAAAATATACCATAGAAAAGAGTTAATTCGATTTTTAAATAAACAAGATATGGCTGAAAATGAAGTTTGTGAAGAATGTTATAATAGATATTGGACTAACTGTGAAGATTGTGGTCGAACAATTCGAGACGAGCAAGAAATTGATTCAGGAGGATGTGTGTTTTGTCAAACAAATAAGCAACGTAAACAAGAAAATGAAAACATAAAAGAGACAGAAACTAGTGATTTAGTTTCTGATGCATGTGAAATATTAGAGATTGAAGAGCCAATCACAGAAGAGAAAGTCAACTCAGCATATAGAGATAAAGTTCAAACTGTTCATCCTGATAAAGGTGGTTCAGAAGAAGAATTTAAAAATGTAACAGAATCAAAAGAAGTTTTATTAGAGCATTTATCTGAAGAAGGAATAGAATGAATAAATTACAAGTAGTTTGTTGAAGTAGCTCCATCAATTGAATTTAATGATAGCACAATATTATATGCAGAACTATTTTGGGGCCACATTTCTTTAGAAGTTCTAATTACTGTATTAAATAGTATTTCATCTTGTACTGAAGGGCATTGTGCAAATTCACTTACAGCAATAACAAGTTCTCTTGATTGAGTTGATTTTGGGCTAATGCTTTTTATTTTGTTATATAATTTGTATTCATACGATTTTGTTGTTTTCCAACATAAACTAGTATAAGTAAAATCATCTTTAATATTTTCTTTAGGAAATATTTGATATGGTGTATTCTGACTTTGTTCTAAGTAAAAGAATGCTTGCCGCTCATCACTATAAAAATACTCATATTCAGTTGGATTTTCTATAGTTATTTTAATTGTAACTGGTTGTTTTTCTGAATTGAATTTAGAATGAACACTTTCTACTGAATAATTTAATGGTAACTCATTTGGCGTTGATATCATTGAATTATAAGAGTTTTTTGTGGTTGTTGAGTTTGTTGGTCTTTTAGTTGATTTTGTTGTTTTATTTGATTGACTTTCGTTAGACATTTCTGAACATCCTGCGAGACCAGATAAAAGAACACCAGTTGTAAATGATTTAATGAAATTTCGTCTTTGCATTTGTTTATTATTTTATGTTATCTTAAATAAAATTGTTGGCAGATTTCTTATTGTACGGTTGAAAACACTTATCTGTAGTGTGATTCATATACAATCGCAATGTTTTTATTGTTATAGAGTGATTATCTATTTATGTCCGAGAAAAGACTGACTCATGAAGAATATCAAGAGAAGTTTGGTGATTCTGTTATTCCATATAACTTTGATGAAGGACCATATGATGGTGTTCGGTGTCCAGATTGTGAACTAGTATCTGATGAAAATGATTGGGATTGGGTTGATACAGATGCATATATGGTTGAGGATTCAGTTGATGTAGATGTTACTGGAGTTACAATAGTTTGCCCAGAATGTGAGAGTCGGACAACATTTCGGTGATTTTTGGTTGGTATAACGGCTTTCTGTTTGAACTTTCATTCACTAAATGTAGATGAGAAACTGATAATTTTGTATATTTAGCAATAATTTTAAATACTTCTGTGTTGTTCTAATATATATGGTTAAAGATTCAAACTTTTCGCAGGAAGATGCAAGATGGTTTTATCGATTTCGAGAGAATGAAGAGTTGAAATCATTGGTTGATTCAGTTGATGATTTTTCGTATTCGATTAAAGAGCTTCATGATGATGAAGTGAGAGAGAAAGATGGTGCAATTATTGTTTTCTTAAGAGTTCAAGAAGATGAAACAGACAATTATATTGCTAGAGGGGTGTTTGATTTCGATGATGAAAGTGATGAAGGTGATGGACGAGTGTTAAAACAGATGAGAATTGAAAAATCTACTGTGTATGGCCCGCTTGCAGGACACGGAATTAGGTGGTTTTATGAGGGTGGTGAAATTGTTGAGAGAGAATGGATATCGTGAGCTATAGTTCTCTGTAAACTGATTCATCTGCAATTAGTGTTAGTTGAAGATTGTTATTATGTGAATCGAATTGTATTTCAGGGTTGCCATCACTAATAGCACTTAAGAAAGAATCGATTCTACCTAAATTAAATTCATCTATAGTTATTGTTTCAGTATATTCAATTGTCATTTTATGTCTGTCACCATCTGTTTCGTTTGTTATTATTGTAGCATTTGAATCAAATTGGTTTATTAGTTCTTCTTCAACAGTCATTTTATCCATCCAGATAGTCATATAATAGATATGGGTTTGTAATGCATTATACCTTATGATTGTATTTCTTCAGAAGCAAAACCATTAATACAGTAGAGTAATTATTTGTTGTTAATGAAATTGATTGGTACGACAGGGAAGCCTGCTTCGGGAAAAACTGTAACTGCAAAGAAGATTGCTGAACAATTAGATTGTCCGATTTTTGAAATGGGTGATATTGTGACTGAGAGAGTTTCTAAATATGTTGGAAAGTCTAAAAGTTCTCTTACTAGTGATGAAAAAGGAACTGCTGCTACAGAATTGCGGGAAGAGTATGGTGAAACTGTATTTGCTGAAGCGACACTTGAGAAAGCGTTGAATTGTGGGAGTGAATATGTTGTTGTTAGTGGTATTCGGACACCTGAGGAAATTAATGTGTTTGATTCTGGTTCAGATTTTACATTAGTTCTTGTAGAAGCTGATTTTGAGACTAGGTATCAACGGTTTGTGTCTCGTGGTAGAGAGGATGAAGGGGATTTCACTCGGAATGATTTTGAGAAACGGAATGAACGGGAGATGAATTGGGGGTTAGATAAAGTTTTAAGTGAAGAATTATACGATGTATCTATACAGAATGCGTCTTCTGTTGATGTACTCACATCTAAAGTCTCTGATTTTGTTAAAACAGTTCAGTGAATAATTTAAATTATAACACCACAATATAGTAAAACTTAATAAGCTGTATTAAAAAAGCATATCTGATTAGAAATTAGTGGGAAATATGTCAGGTCAAAAACAACCAGTTAATGTACACGAACACTCTCGTTCCTATTCAATTCGAAAACATAAGAACGTGTATAGATACCGAGTAACCGTTCCAAAAAAATTATTTGATACAGCAAATATTGAGAATGGAGATGAATTAAGTGTCAGAGCTGAAGTTTCATCAGAAGGATATTTGGATTTAATCTATTCAACTCAAACAGAAGATTATGATACAACAGTTTCTGCAAGTAAACATACATCAGGTGAATTAACAATTCTCAGTGCGTTTGGTGCTTCAGTCCATTTAGATGAGTATAATATCGAATGGCAACTTGAAGAATATGATTCACATTTTAAACTTCGAGGCAAAACAGATTTATTCTTACAAGAGTACTTGCTTGATGAAGTTAATAAGTTAGATGTTCGGACATTAAAGCATGTAACACAAGATGTTGAATATGATGGTGAAGATTGGAGCCAAGAACATTTTCAGCTGTATCTTGACGTTCGAGCTAGTGAAGAATTAGATTGGAATGATGGAGAAGAAGTTGTCTTGCAAATTGGACAATTTGAAGGTGAAATAATCTTAGTCTACACTCCACGCAGATTAATGCGTGATGAATTTGTTGAAAAGAATGCAAAAAAGGTTCGAAAGACAGGCGATGTTCAACGAGACCGATTACTATATGTTCCAAATGATGTAGTTCGAACACTTGGATTCATTGATGTTGAATTATTACTGCTAGATGATAGTCAAACATTACTTGTTGTCCCTGAAGGAACTACAGAACAAGAACCACTAATTAATGATTAATTCATAAAATAAATCCCACAAAATATTTTATCTCTAATTCAAGAGCGGAAAAAGGTTTATATATTTGGTTGTATCTTCTATAAGATATGAGTTTACTACAGAATGTTTTTGGAAGCGGAGACGAAGACCCACAAGAATACCCACATGCTGAATTTGAAGAGAGTCAACAAACAGAACAAGAAGCTAAACACCTCATTCAAACAGTTGAAGTAACTGGAACAAAAGATATTCTTACAGTTAAAGACCACCTTCATGAAGGCAATATCGTATTTATGGAAATTCCATCAAGTTCTAACATTTCAGCTGAACACATCTTAGATGATATTAAACAGACTGTTGAACAATTAAATGGAGACATTGCAGCTCGGACAGAAGATGAAATTATTGTTGCTCCAAATGGGTTTTACATCAGCCGAAAGAGAGAGTAACAATAATTCTAACTGAATTGCTGTGAAACGACACTTTTATATTTCTTCTTTTCTTAGTATCTTGTAATATGGATAAACGAACTTTCTCATATATTAGCGGTCGATTCCGTGATTATTATCGGAACGAAGAAATATCTCTACCACCTGAAAGTGATTCAAGAGAGTGGGGCTTTATTCCATTTGAAGAAAGTGGAGATATGTATATGATTAGACATAAATCGACAAAACAGATGGGTGAAATTGATGAGTTCACAAAACGAAAATCACCTCGTCATTTTTATTTCTCTGCAAGTAAATATGAAAACCCAAGTATTCCAAATATGAATGATAAAGGATGGGTCGGAGCAGATTTAATTTTTGACATTGATGCTGACCACCTCAAGAATGTTGATGAGGATACAACACCATATGATGAAATGCTTGCAGAAGGAAAGTCAGTTCTAAAGAATCTTGTCTCAGTATTGGAAAATGATTTCTCTTTTGACGATATAACTATTGTTTTCTCAGGTGGCCGAGGTTATCACGTGCATGTGAGAGATGACAGTGTTCAAACATTATCTCGTTCTGCCCGAAATGAAATTGTTGATTATTTAACTGGAACTAATGTTGATTTTGAAACTGTGACAACAACATACCCATTTGAAATTCCAGTCAAACATTATGATGGCCTTTTCCCTAAATCAAAAGGTTGGGGAAGCAAATATCGAGATTATTTACTTTCTACATTCGATGAGATGCATACTGACATTCTTAATATTGTTGAACAACATAAAGAAGATGCAGTAGTTACGAAGACAACACAATTATTAAAAGATAAGTATGATATTAATAATATTGGAACGAAACGTTCTGAAGCCGTTGTTTCAGTATTTACTTCTGAAGAAACATATAGTGAAGTTAAACTAGGGAATATTCAAGCATCACCTGCAATTAAAATAATTGCAGAACAATTGCTTGACCAAGCTATTGAACACAACCAGTTAGAAATAGATGAGCCAGTTACAACAGATGTGAATAGATTAATTCGATTACCAGGCTCACTTCATGGTGGGAGTGGGATGAGAGTTAGTAGAATAAAAAAGTCGAATATTGATAATTTCACACCATTGGTTGATGCAATCCCAGAGAAATTTAAAAACAACTCTGTGAAGATTGAAGTTGAGAATTCTGTTGAATCATATATTGGTGGTGAAAAGACAGAATATCAGCCTGGAGAACATATGGTTCCTGAATATGAAGCAATACATTTAATCTGTCAAGAAAAAGCACAGAAGCTTTCAGAATAGTTATGTGTAGTCCGACAAGATTTTGTTTGCCTTTTTTGGATTTGGCACATCATTCATCTGAAATTCTTTGCCGCTTGAACCAGCAGTCCAGATTGAAACAATACCAATATTAAGGATTCTTTGTGCAATTGATTGTTTATATTCAAAGTCCTGTACTTTTGAATATGGCGTCTCTCGGGTGTCAATTCTAAAAATATGACGTTTTCTAACTAACTTATCATCTGTAAATACAAAGAAAGTTGACTTCACTCTTAGATAAATTGAAATAATCATTAATGAACCAAATATGAACAAGGCAATAGTAAAACCAGCCTTATATTTTAATTCTTGAGGGAGAAAATCAACCCAGTAAAAAATTGGAATAACAAATCCTGCAAGTATTGCAATCAATCCAATTCCAATTTGTGGCAAATGTGGAATGATACTTGGATGCGCTCGTAATTGAATTTCTTCACCTTCTTCTAAATTCATCCAGTCATACTGTTCAATATCTTCTAGTGTTAGATTTAGGTCAACCATAGTTGTGTAATCTGTCTCTATTATTAAAGTCTTTAATCATGACATAAAGATATATTGCTTAGACGAATGTATAACAGGATTGAATAAAACACTTAAGATAATATTTAGATTTTAAAATGCAGAATAAATGTGCATTCCAACAACAGTTAATGTTGCTGAAATTCCAAGGAATAATGATAGTCCATTAGCTAATTTGTTCTTTGCGTAGAATAAGTTTAATGAATATTTCTTTTTTGATACTGGTGCTAGTATTGGGATACCTGATGGAGTAACAATATCTCCTGCGTAATGTGTTAGAACAGCAAAGAAAGCAAGTATAAATGCGAATACTGACATAAGCATTGGTGAGTAAGCTAATTCACCTCCAAATTCAACAGTTAATTTGTTGAGATATATATAAGAGAAATATGCAATAATTGACATTGGAAGTGCAATAATTACTGCACCAATAAGTGAATGTGAGTATCCTCTGTGTTTAACACCTGGTACTTTAAAGTCAAGGTCTGGGACGCTAGAATACGATATGATGATTATTAATCCAATGCTTGCTAAGGCCAGTTCATTAAATTCAATAAATAAATAGAGGAGTGGTGAATAGAATAGTAGTGATAGCCCTGTATGTCCACTTTTATACATATATCTATAGAATAGTCTAGGTTATAAAAGTGTTACGAAACGATTAGAACAGTTAGAATTTATTGAATCTGGTCAATTCCACTTGTTGTATCATCGGAATCATCGTCATCGAAATCTCGACCTTCTTGAGCGGCTTTGGTTTTCTCTGCTTGCTTTTGTGTTTGTGCCCCAAGAACTTGTGAACTATCTACACCTGTCATAATAGCCATAACACGAACTTTGTCATCATACTCTTGGTTCACACGAGCGCCCCAAATAACATTTGCATCAGATTCAAGTCTTTCTGTAATGTTATTTGCAATTCCTTCTGCTTCTTTTAGTGAGAGGTTTGGTCCACCTGTAATGTGTACAAGCCCACCAGTTGCACCTCGATAATCAACATCAAGAAGTGGGTGGTTGAGAGCTTTGTCAACGACACTTTCTTGCTTATTAGACTCCTGAGTCTCACCAACAAGCATTACTGCAACACCACCTTGACCCATAATTGTTTTCATATCAGCATAGTCAAGATTAATCAAGGATGGTTGTGTAATTGTCTCAGAAATACCTTTTACTGTTTCAGCAATAATCTGGTCCATAACTGAGAACGCTTTTCCAACTGGAAGGTTTGGAACATAATCTAACAATCGGTTATTATCAAGCACAATAATTGAGTCTGCCTCTCCCCGAAGGTTTTCTAGTCCCTCTTCAGCTTTCACAACTCTTGCACGTTCGATGTTGAATGGTGTAGATACCATTCCAACAACAATTGCGCCCTGTTGTTTTGCAATATTTGAGACAACAGGTGCTGCACCTGTTCCTGTACCACCACCCATACCTGCAGTAACAAATACAAGGTCAGCATCACCAAGCACTTTTTTAATTGTACTTTGTGCCATTTCAGTTGCTCGTTCTCCAACACTTGGCTCACCACCAGCTCCAAGCCCGTTTGTAACTGACTTTCCAACAAGAATCTTTGTGTCAGCTTCAATCATATCTAAATGTTGTTTATCTGTATTAATAGCAACTGTCTCAGCTCCTTCAACACCGATATTATACAACCGATTTACTGTATTATTACCTGCGCCACCACAACCAACAATGACGATTCTTGGCTCTCCAAATCTGTCATCATCATCAGATTGTTTGTTCATTTTCCGCTGCTCTTCTTCTGATTGCTTTAGTGCTTCGTTTACAATTTCTTCCATTATTTAATTACTCACCATATTAGAGTTGATAAAAGTTCGGGTAGACCAATTTAATATCACCAAACTATTGTGTGTAGATGTTTGTTCTACCTGAACCATATTGTTCACTTAAGTAAAGTGAGATTCTTATATATAAAAGTGATGGCACATATGAACTATTTTCGTTTTTGTGTAAACTTATTATTCAATATACATTCATTATTGACTAATAATTAAAAACCAACCTCAAGTTAAGATATAAATAATATGTTAAATCCTATAATCTTCTTTTATAAACTTTTAAACAGTGGTTTAAAATAAAAGATAATATAAATAAAATAGTTAATTGAGTATAAATCTGATAAATAAAATCAAAATCTCATTTAATATTTACTTGCTTTATAGGGGTGGCTTTCTTATACAAGACTGATGTCAGACGATAATACATCTAAAAGAGAACGAATTGCTGAATTTCTCAAACAGAAAACTTCACAAGGAAATCAATATTTCAAAAGTAAGAACATTGCAAGCGAACTAGGGTTGTCTGCAAGAGCTGTTGGACAGCATCTTCTCATTCTACAAGATGAAAATCCAAAATTAGAAATTGAAGAATATGCTAACTCCCGTTCAACAACATGGTTAATTAAACAAAAATCTGCCCCTGAAGCGACAATGTGAATTTCATTATCTGAAAGCCAACTGAGATTTATAAAACTGTAGATGTTGTTGATTTACATAAAATTTTGTAAAATAAGTAATGCAATAGTTGTAAATAAACTACCAAAGAAAAGAACAAAGAAAATCAAATATAAGACGATTTCTGTTAATGATTTTCCATCAAATAACTTTAAAATTGGGTTTCGGTTTGATGTTTTATACACAGATTCTTCACTGTCAATTTCTCTAAAGTTAGCTCCACCGCAATCAACACATTGGTTAGGTTCACTTCCATCACTTGTCGTATGAATATAGCCACAATCTTGGCATTTAAACTCAAAAAATTCAATTTTCGATTTCATATCTGATTAATTTATATAATAATATAAAAGATTATCTCTTGTGCAGTCTCCCACATAGCTAAAACGTGGGATTCAAAATTAGAATAGTTATATAGTTTAGTAATACTTTTTTGTATAGAAAATAAATACTACATATGTCAATTAATAAAATTATATCTTCTACTGAATTATATCCGACTGTGAATCCATTATTTGGAGATTGTGCAACAGTAGCTTCAGCTTTAGTTGAACTATTTGATGGAGACTTTGTTTGTTTATATGACGATGGAGATACTCTTCCTGTACATGTGTTGGCAGAGATTGATGGTTGTTTGTATGATGGAAGTGGAAAGGTTTCAAAGCAAGAAGTATTTGAAATCCATTTTGTTATGAATGGACTTGCTTCATCTGATGAAGATTTTGATAAATATTTCGTTTCTGAAGAACCACCTGAATATATGATTGATGAAGAAAAGAAGAAATTTGTTAAACATGAAATCTCGCTAAATTAACATAAAATTGTTTCACTTATGCAGATACCATAATGCAATCATCAATTGAGTCGATTGTTTGTGTTGGAATTACATATCGACCATATTCGTCTGTATCATATTCATGTGCAACTTGATTATTTGTTTCTTGTGTTTTCTTTACATATAATCGTTCTAAGTCGCCTGTTTGTGAGTGGAATTGTAAGTCTGAAAATTGTCCAATAATTCGCCCGTCTGAATCCATTACATTTTTATCTGTCAATGTTTTTGCAAATATAGGTTCCATACTTAAACGGATATACTTTGGTATATATAAAACTGATGGTGCTTAGACACATTCATATACGATGGCGAACATCTTTAAGACTAGCAAGTTATAGTTATAAACAATGTATTTTCGTTCTGATTTTTCTACCGTTAAAACTGATATATATGGAGTATCAGAGACAATGGGAGTCCTTCTATTACTTGGGATGATTGTCCTTGGTACTGGAGCATTAGCAGTCACTGGTAGTAACATGATATCAGAATTGCAATCGCAAGCAGATGTTGGACAAACAGAAAACTCATTTGCAAAATTAAGTTCTTCATCAACATCTGTTGCATTAGGTGACACAAAATCACGTTCTGAAGTTGACTTAGGATTAGGTATTGAAAATAATGAAGAGAAGAGTCTTGGTGTAAAAGATACTGGCCATATTGAAGTTTACTTAAAAAATACTACAAATGGGTCAACTCAATTACTTGCTGAAGAAGATTTAGGTGAATTACAGTATACCAATTCAGCGAATGATGAAGAAATCACATTTGGTTTACAGAATGGAGGCGTCTGGAAAAGAACAAGTAATGGAAGCTCTATGTCTACTCCACCAGAATCTCATTATCAATCAGCGACACTAACTCTTCCACTAGTTACAATTGATGGTGAAGAAAACATAAATTCTGATGAAGTAAAAATCACAAAAGAAGAAACAACATTTCCAACAGAACATGTTGGAATTACAAAACAAGAAGAAATTCGGATTAAAGTCCAATCGCCATATTATTCTGCTTGGGAAAGTTATTTTGATAATAGGCTTCCAGGCAAATTAGCAACAGAAAGTCATCCAAGTAATAACACAACAATCATAAAACTAGGTAGAGATGAACTTTTCCCACCAACATTTGAAGCAGCTCTCCTTGGCACAGGCTCGATTTCGATGGGTAAAGGAAACCCACAAGTTACTGGTGATATCAAAACAACAGGCACTTGTTCAAGTTGTGCTGATGCTGTTTCAGGAACTGTTACTGAAGACTATGCGTTCAAAGGACAACAATCTGATAATTTTGTTCAATCTAAAGTTAATTCATTAAAACAAAACGGTGATAATATAACTATTTCTAGTGGCGATACAGTTGAATCTGGAAAGTATTATGTTTCACAATTGACACCAAATGGAGATATTACTATTGATGTTTCTGATGGAGATGTTGTTTTAGGTGTTGAAAATAACATTCAAATTGATAACCAAGTAGAGATTGTTGGTGCTGATGAAGAAGATAGTGGAAACTTCTCAGTGTATGTCCAAGATGATATTAGTATTGTAACGTCAAATGGAAGATGGGTTGTCTCTGATGGGAGTGTTACACACAGTCAAGTATATGGAACTTCAAATACAAAAATTGCAGTTAATCAAAAGGCTTACTATGAAGGATTATTGTATGCACCCACCCAAACAACATCAGGAACTGTAACTAATAATAACAATAATACAAATGAGAATAGTTTAAATGGACCGACTATAGGAACTACTTCAATGAATAATATTAATAGACAATCTGTTAGTTCATTAGCTGGTTCGAACTTTAATGCACCACCAGGAAACCGAGGTAACGGTAATGGTAACGGTAATGGTAACGGTAATGGTAACGGTAATGGTAACGGTAATGGTAACGGTAATGGTAACGGTAATGGTAACGGTAATGGTAACGGTAATGGTAACGGCAATAACGGTGGTGATGATAGTAGCAGTGGAGATAATAGTGACAGTAACAATAATGGTCCTGGTGGAGCTGCATGTAATAGTGGAGCTAGCGCTTGTATTGGACAGCAAGCAACTGTAGATGGTGCAATTGTTTCTGGGTCAATGCAGGTGGGTCAAAAGGCAACAGTTAATTATAATGAGGATTTTGCTGATTTTGCACCATCTGCAAAATCTGAATTAGAATATGCACCGTCTATTGTCTATTTACACATATCAGTTAACAAGATTAATATTGAAGCAGCAGAGTGATTTTGGTGTAAAAATATTTATATGTTGACTTATAAATTTATATAATATGGACCGACGAAAATTTTTGATGATTTCTAGTGTTACAGCATCTAGTTTATTAGCTGGTTGTTCTGATATTTTAGATTCTCAGCCAGATGATGAACAGAATTCTACTTCAAATAACACTTCAGAAGGAAATACAACACAGGGTAGTGAACCGATTGATGGCGCACCATCTACAATGACTGAAATTGCAAAGTTTGCAATTAATAAGCATAGTGAAAGTACAAAGAATAGGCCATATTCTGCTACTGTTTCATCTGAGAACAACAATATATCACAATCAATTGAATTTAGATATAATGGAGATAATAAATCATATTTCCAACTTGAAATGACAATAGGTGATGAATTAACAACCGTAGAAAAATACTCAAAAGATGGGTTTGTTTATTCACGGACGAATCCGCCGAGTGGAGAGATAGATTATTCGAAACTCTATGCTTCAAGTGAAAATGGTGTATTTATGTATGATGGAACAGATTACATTAGTAATTTAGATAGTTTTGATGTTGAAGTGAGTAATCCAAAAAGACAAGAGAATAAAGATATCTTACGATATGAAATATTAAGTCATTCAGAGTATGATACTGTGACTGGGTTTATTGAATTAGATTTGAGCCGTGATGTGATTTCAGAAGTTCAAATTACAGGTGATGACACGTATTCATTGTCTTTCACCTTTGAGTTTGGTGGTTTGAGTGTTTCAAAACCAGCATGGGTTGAATCAAATGATTTTTAATGATTAAATATCTCTGCTAGTATCGACTTCGACGGTATCTGTTAACTTGATTTTGACGGCTTCTTCTAATGCACGACCACCACGGAATTTTGAAACAATGAGTTTATTCTCAACATCTCCGCCATCTTCATTAAATTTAAGATTAAATACAATGTCAACAATGCCTTCTGTTAAAAATCTATTTTCAGGTGGTTCTTCATTTTGATATTTATATGCATGTAGGACGCCCACACTTTCTGTATTTTCAAGGTGATTTTGTAAATCATTTAAGAATTTTCTGTATCGTTCTTGGTCAAGATTTTCAATCATATCAATAGCATCAATAATAATATAACAATTTTCTGGGAAACTGTGTAATTTTTTATTTAAATCATCTAGTGGAGATGAGGGGTCAATATCAATTATATGCGGCATATTGGATAAAAATCTAGAGTCTTTGAGTTTTGTTTCAACTGTTGCTTCATTTCTAGTTGTTGTTATATAAATAGAATCACTATCATTAGCAAATTTTTGTAGAATGAGTTCTGACTGAGTGTCAGGACGAGCTTTAAGTAGCAATAAGCTACCTTTTGGGATTCCGTCTGATAGTTGTCTGTCAAGTGGTTTAATCCCAGTATGGAAATCACTCATTATTTAATATACACACACTGAATCGTAAAGGTTTTTGTATTCTGGGTGTAAATTACTTGAAATGCTTTATTTGTTAGTCTAATAACCCATAGACTTAAAATTTAAATTATTACTTAGTGTTATTTTTGTGTTGTAAACAAATATAAATATTTTTTGTTTTGCAAAACTTGTATAACATCTAGTTAAAATTATATATATAATGAATCTTTCATCGAAAATATCTGATATTTTCTCTGATAAATCACCCGAAGAAGAGAAAGAAGATATGAAAGAACGAGAGAACTTGACTGTTGAGAAAACATCAGAGTTATTATATAATTGTTCAAACATTGGAGAGCGTTTAGAATCAAAGATTACTAAAAATACTTTAAATATTAATGAAGATATCGATGAAGAAGATTTCTTCACAATGGACTCAGGCGAACCAACAGTTGTGAATCGATTTGATTTGGAGATGGAACTTCCAAAAGAAAGCAAAGAGTATTTTGATGAAATAGATAGATATTGGGTTAATAAGCCATATGCGTTTGTTAGTATTTTTCGTTCAAAGAAAGAGAATGAAGTAAAATATTTTGTAATTGAACCACATATGACTGCGGCTGAAGAAGAATTAGTAACCTTTCTTGAAGAAAAACTTCGTATTGAATTAAAATATGGAACAGATGAGATAGACTCTGAAGCAACAGATGAAGAAATGAAGAAAAATATTGATGATGAAGCTAAATCATTACTGAAAACATATGGATTATATAATGACACTGATTTAAGTTTCGTTGAGCGATTTAAAGAAAATATTAACAATTCAGATGAAAACGAAACAAATGAAAATACTGAAAAAACTGAAGTATTATCAACAAATGCCCGCCCAACAGAAGCAATAGAAGCAGAATTAGATAAACAAATTAATAAACAACAACTTGAAAAAATATTATATTTCCTCCGACGTAATTTTGTTGGGAACCAGAAAATAGACCCAATCACAAAAGATTTATCTGTTGAAGATATTTCATGTGATGGATATAATAGTCCTGTGTTTGTGTATCATGGAGATTATGAGCAAATTATCTCAAATGTTGAACATGGAAAAGAAAGTTTAGATAATTTTGTGACGCAACTTGCACAGCGTTCTGGCAAGGGTATTTCAAAACGAAAACCTCAAGTTGATGCAACCTTACCAAACGGTTCTCGTGCGCAGCTGACACTGGGTGAAGAAGTATCAGACCACGGAACAAACTATACTATTCGACAGTTCAAAGAAGTACCATTTACTCCATTAGATTTGATTAATTGGAACACATTCTCATTAGAACAGATGGCTTTCTTCTGGTTAGCTATTGAAAATCATAAGAACCTTATTTTCGCAGGAGGTACTGCATCGGGGAAAACAACTAGCTTAAATGCTGTTTCATTATTCATTCCATCAAGTGCAAAAATTGTGAGTATTGAAGATACTCGTGAAGTTGAACTACCGCAGAGAAATTGGATAGCAAGTGTTACACGCCCATCATTTACAGGAGACTCTGAAGGAGATGTGGATGAGTTCGATTTACTAGAAGCAGCGCTTCGGCAGCGACCTGATTATATTGTGATGGGAGAGATTCGTGGAGAAGAAGGTCGTACACTTTTCCAAGTTATGAGTACAGGCCACACAACATATACAACATTCCACGCTGATACAGTCTCAGAAGTCATTAAACGATTTACGACGGAACCAATTAATGTTTCAAAAACAATGTTTACTGCACTTGACCTTGTATCTATTCAGACGCAGACAATTGTTGATAGTAATAAAGTCCGACGAAATAAAGTATTAACAGAAATTAATAATTATGATACTGAATCAGATGAGATTAATGTTCAAGATGTATATGAATGGCAAGCCGAAACAGACCAGTTCTTAAAGATGGGCGAGTCAAATGTATTACAAGATATTAAGTTTGAACGAGGATGGGATGAAAGCCAGATTGAAAAAGAACTTGGCAAACGTAGGATTGTTCTAGCATATTTACTTAAGAACGAGTTAAATAAATACACTCAAGTTGCTGCTACACTTCAAGCATTTATTAACGAACCAGAAACAATCTTGACGCTAATTGCAAATGGAAAACTCAAAGATAGTCTTTCTGCATTAAGACAAATGGATAGTGTCTTAATTGATGTTTCAGAAGAAGCTGAAGAAAGAGCAGGGAGACCATCTACTTCAGACGAAATGGCTGAAAAGTGCGATAACATTCTTGATAAATACAGTCATATTCTTGATGAATACAAAGGAGAAACTGCTGAAATTGAAAATGCATTAGATTACAATAATCCTGATACGGTTCCAGATGAACCAAGCGATAACATTTCAGATAATATTACTGTTGTTTCTAGTGATGAAGAACTTACTGGAGACGAACTTCTTCAGGAAACAAAAGATGAGTTAACGGAATTTGAACTATCAAAGCTTGATGATTCAGATGCTGAATCTGATGATTCTACTTCTGATTTAGAATCAGATGAAGCTAATAACAATGAAGCTAATAACAATGAAAGTTCAATAAATGATTCAAGTACAGACTCAGAAGAATCAAGTACAGATTCGGATGATACATTATTTGACTAAATATAACTATACTGATACACTATGAATCTTGAAAACAAAAACAAAAGTCGGATTGCGGTAACATTTTATCCATTATATGAAAAATATATTGATGGATATGAATTTACAAATAATGTTCGGAAGAATCTCATAAAGTCAAACAACCCACAAAATGTTGAATTGTATTTATCTAAAGGGTTGGCATATGGTTCTATTAGTGGAATAGCAGTATGGCTTCTCTCAGTTATTATTGTATACGCATTAATATCAACAGGTGTTTTGCCAACAACAAGTGGCGTAACAATTCCAGCTGCAGTTCCACAAGTGTTAATTGAGATATGGCGAGTTATTAAAATTCCATTTGTACTGCTAGTAAGCGGGACTATTATTGGAACAGGAGTGTTTTTACTAATATTCGGTTTGTTTGTGTTTAAACCATCATTTGATGCAAGTTCAAGAGAACGTGAGATTAACACGCTCTTACCAGATGCTATTTCCTACATGTATGCATTGAGTATCGGTGGGCTAAATCAAATTGAAATTTTAGAAGCAATTGCTCAAGCTGAAAATACATATGGTGAAGTATCAGAAGAGTTTAAAATAATTCTTCAAGAAACATATTACTTCGATACTGACTACCGAAGTGCAATTAAAGAACATGCTGCTAGAACACCAAGTACAAAGTTTAGTCGTTTTCTTTCAGATATGTTATCTGTATTAAATACAGGTGGAGATATAGAATCATTCCTGTCTGACAAAAAACGAAAATATATACGAGAAGCTAAGCAAGAACAAGAAAAAACTCTTGAAACATTGGAACTTTTCGGAGAAATGTATATGACCCTTTCTTTATTCCCATTGCTACTCATTATTGTGTTAGTTATTATGGGAATTATGGGTGAGTCTCAAACATTAAAATTAACTGGGACTGTGTACGGGTTGATTCCAATGACTGGAATTGCATTCTTGGTGTTGATTTCAACTGTGAAACAAGATGAAACTGGGTCTGGTGAGTTAAAACCAGAAAGCAGTTCTGAAAACGCTGTAGTTGACCAAAATCTTTCAGTTAAGTATGGTGAATTAGTTGAAGAACGTGTTGAGGAACATAGTGTGTTCCAAAACATTAAATCAACAGAACGTTCACGAAGACTATCTGAGATTTTAACAAACCCACACATATATTTCAGGGATAATCCACTGCATACACTATTTTTAACGCTTCCAATGGCAATTGCAGTAATTATAATTGGAATTGTGACAGGAATTGCTCCATTAACAATTGACGACCTCAAATCGAGTGTGATTGTAGGTACAGTTATCTACTTTTATATTCCATCCTATATTATTGCAACACCAATTGCAATATTCCATGAATGGAGAACTCGATATGAAGGTTCAATTACAAAAAACTTCTCTGAAACTCTTCGAAAACTAGCTAATGCTAATGATATTGGACTAACATTATTCGAAGCATTTCAACAGGTGGCTGATACATCAGAAGGAAGATTATCTAAAGAGTTTAAAATCATTCACAAAAAAGTCAAATATGGTATGAGTGTTGAAAAAGCATTAATTGAGTTCAATAATAAATATAAAATTCCACGAATATCTCGAACAATAAAATTGATTACTAAATCACAGAAAGCAAGTAATCAAATTACACAAGTGCTTGTAACTGCAGCTGAAGCAAGCGAGACTCAAGATGATTTAATTAGACAACGAAAATCTCAAGCAAGAATGCAAGTAGCTATTATTCTGATGACATACCTCACGCTTCTTGCAGTAATGGCTATTCTCCAAACTAGATTTATTGGAGTTATGGCTGAGCTAGTTAGTGCGTCTGGCGGCGGTGGAGGCGGTGGTGGTGGAGGCGGTGGAATGTCCTTCTCCGCAGATATGGATGTAGAATATCTTTCACTTCTCTTTTTCCATGCAGTTACATTACAAGGTGCAATTTCTGGACTCATTAGTGGATATATGCGTGATGCAAAAATTATGAGTGGAGCAAAGTTCTTAATAATACTTCAAACAATCGCACTGATAGTTTGGATATTCGTAGTCTAATACTATAAATAAAACAATGTACAATAAAAATAACTTTTCAATCACGGCACAAACCCAACTAGATTTTGCAATAGGTGTTGGTATATTCTTCGTTGCATTTGGTGTTGTTTTAGCAGGAAGTACTCCATTATTAAGTCCATTTACAACTGGTCAACAAAACATCGCAATTTCAGATAGAGTTGCTGACAAAATGACCAATACTATTCTCACAAGTTCAGATGAGCAATATACTCTTGATAAAGAGTGTACAACAACATTTTTTGAGTCTGTAAAAAACTCTCCACAGACACCACCTGAAGATTGTAAGTATGACGAAGTTGGAGAAGATGAATCATTAAATTCTATTTTTGGAATAAATGAAACCTACTTTATTAATATTACAATAGAAGATGCAGACTCAAATGTCATAACGCTTGATGGAACTAGGCTTAGTGCAGGGTCCATTCCAGATACTGGAACTGTTACAGTATCACAAAGGATTATTAGGATTGACTCTGAATTATATTATACTTATATAAGAATAACACGATGATACAACAAAAAAATGTTACAAACACAGGGCAAGCATTCACATTAGAGGGTGTTGTAGCATCAATGTTATTAATTTCTGTTGCATTAATATTTTCACTTCAAATCACTGCAATCACACCTCTTTCTGCAAGCACATCAAGCCAACATATTGAGAATCAACATGCTGAACTTGCACAAGGTGCATTAGAAACAGCTGAAAGAGAAGAACTTATACAAATGTTGTTATACTGGGATTCATCTTCTAGCAAATTCCATAATTCAGATTCTGATGGAGAATATCGTGTTGATGCACCCAATGTAGAATTTGCACAAGAAGTTGATAGAGTCTTAATCAATCAAGGGATTGGAGTTAATATAGATTTAACTTATTATAACAATAGAACAACATATTCAGATACAACTATCAATTATTTCACTTCAGGAGAACCTAGTGACCACGGCCATACTGTAGAACGGTCAGTTCCTATCTATGAAAATGACCCAATATATGATTCAACTGGAAATCCAACAAGTCAAAACGTTACAGAAACAGATTTTTACTTGGAAAATATTAATGAAGATTCAGAATTATATAATATTGTAGTTATAAAATTTACAGTCTGGCGAATTTAATAACTTATTTACCATGTATTCGAAAAAACACAAACAAACGGCGCAACTTATAATTATAACAGCATTTGTTTTAGCGTTAACTTTTCTTTTACTTGCAACATTGTTAAATATTGTTATCTATTCAGAAAATCAAGCATCAAGAGGCGTTGCAGTTGCTGACCAAGCTGCATTTGAGACTCATACTGATGTAAATAAATCCGTTAAAGGATTATTAAAAGAAGATAATTTCAATAATTATTCTCGTTCATATGATGAAAGACAAAATTCAGTAACACGTGGAATAGAACATATTTTTAATGTTAACAAAATAAAAGAGACAAAAAATCAAAGATTGTATAATGGAACAATCACAGAGACAGAGAATGGAACACGGATTATTCAAGATTCAAATCGAAACTTTACTAACCAATATGGTACAGAAAATTGGATTGTAGTTGACTCAACTGAAAATACTAGAAATATGACACAAACTGTTGAACGAAATTCGCTACATCAAGCTCCTAATAAGACAGTTTGGTCTGTTCCAGGCTATATGATATTTAACTCTATGTTTCGAACAGAATTTGATACATCAAGTGGAACTTGGGTTGTTTATTTTGTTGAAGATGTATCAACAAATACTATTTATCTTCGAACAGAAAATCCGTCAGGTTCATTCTATAATGATTGTGCTATCAGTTCTAGTCAAGCAACAGTAAATTACTCAGAACAAACTGTTGGAAATCAAGATTGTCCTGCACTTGATTTTGTCACAGAGCTTAATAATCCATATCAAATTCGATATATTAACTCAGATGAAGTTGAAGGACAATACCATATACATACATCGGCTGAATTAGGTAGTGGCGTGCCAGATTATCAGTATAACAGTGTATCTAGCCAGGACTCACCTTATGCGGTACGAAGCATATATAGTGTTGAATACAAACAATTATACATATCAGAAGAAGTTGAATATGATGTTTCTGTGTATGTAGCTCCAAACCAATTAGAAAATGAATCAGTATGAATAACAATATATTCTCAACTCGTGGTGAAAGCGTTGTTGTTAGCTATGTTCTTATGATTGGAGTAATGACTGTTCTATCAGCGTTATTAATCTCTGCAGCAGGTGGATACTTAGATACAAAAAATGAAGAGGTTACTGAAACACAAGCAAAAATAACAGTTGAAGCTATTGCTTCAGAAATTGAAGAAGTTGATAAAAATGCACAACGAATAGATGAAGGGTCTAATGCGGAAGGATATTACAAATACAAAAGCCAAGCTGAAGATTTAATTGGCCAATATCCATATAAGATATCAATTTCAAATACATCTGAATCAGATGTGTATAACATTACTGTCGATGTTCAGAGTGTAGATGTTTCTCAGACAACAAGAGTGGAATTATACTCAATTGATAGTATTTCCAACTTAACTGTCTCTAGTGGAAGTTCCCTTACATATGTCTATCAGACGGGAGGAAATCTAACACTATCTGAAAATGATTTGACATTAGAAAGTTGGTCAATAAACACATCTGGTGATTATTCAATTCCATCTGATGAAACATTCAGTAATGGAATCAAAACAAGAAATGGTGGAGATATAGATGAAGGTGAAGAAAGTACAGTATACGGTCCAATAATCTCAGATGGCAGTATTGACACAGAGGATAACTTAGTTGTATTTGGTCAATTAGAAGCTGATAATCAGATTCAAGTTGGCTCAAACACAATTATTTATGATTCTATTACATCCGAGGGGTCGATTCAAACAGCAGATAACACGACAATTCAAGGCAATGTAAACTCAGACGCATCTGCAACATTCGGAGAATATACAGAAATTATTGGTTCGGTAGATATAACAAATGACTTAACAATTGAAAATAATGCATCTGTTGAAAATGATGTAGAAAGCGGAGGTGTTATTGACATTAATTCAAATGCAACTATTAATGGAACAGTAACTGCAGATGAAGTTATATTATATGATGATTCAACAGTTCAAGGAGATGTAGTTGTTCCATCAGGAACTCAATTAGTATGTAGTGGTACAGGAATTCAAATAAATGGACAGTCTTGTTCAAATTATAAAAACAATTATTATTAAAGTAGAACAATGTATCAGAAAAATAATTTACAAAATAAATATGGTGTAAGTGAAGTATTGTCTTTTTCACTTATATTTGCATTAATAATTTCAACAATTGCTTTAGTCTATACACAAGCATATCCAATTTTACAAGAAGAAAAAAATATCGCAATTGACACAAATGTTGAACGTTCGTTATCAATTTTAGATGATAATATAGATACTGTTGCAGAGGGAACAGCTCCTTCAAGAGAAACTGAGTTGAAAGTTGAAACATCCGAGTTAACTGTAAATTCTGAAGGATATAATTTAACATACTCTTTCTATAAAAATGGAAATTATACTAATTACTCTATTTCACCTGATGTAATTGTATATAAAACACAGACGAATGCACGGTATTATTACTTCAATGGTGGAATAGTTCAACAACAAGGCAATTCAGTGTATTTTGTTGAAGAACCTAATACAATCCAATCTATTGATGGAAATGCTCAATTTACATTATTAGGATTTAACAATCTTGGAAATGAAGTGTCTGGTGGAACACACACGGTTAAAACAAGCGGTGGTAAAGGTCAAGCGATATATATGTACCCTGAATCTTCAGAAAGAACAATACAAACTACAGTTATTATGGACACTCCAAACACTTCAGAACGAGACTTCTGGCACAATTATTATGAATCAAAAGAAGAGATTGTTTCCTGTACAAATACTGATTCAAATTCCTTTGAATGTCAATCAAAGCCATTTAAGGAAATTAGCATCCAATACAGACTTATTTCCTATGAATTTATTGAGTGAAATTTAGTATCTAACTTTGTATATTTCAACTTTAGTCTTCTTCCAAATAAGATTTTTTACATTCTGGACAACTATCACCAGGATAATGAGGTGTGTTTGATTTTGGAGATTCAAATCCACAGTTTTCACAGACAAGTGTTGGCCCCGATGGAGCAATTGTTGTATTGTTTTCTGTAGATGTAGAAGAATCCGTATCTTCAGATTCAATAATATACGCATCATCATCTTGTTCGCCTTCAGAATATGTTTGTTCTGTTGGCTCTGAATTATTGATATTTGAATTCTCTGGACTAGACTGGGTTTCTGAATTATCACTACCTATAATTACAGCATCATCATTTTGTTCAGAGTTATAATTTGAATCTGAATCCGACTCTTCAATAGAGTCAGTTTCACTTGTTTCTTCTTGAGATACAAAGTCACCCAGCTCATCTGGTGTTTTTCCACAGTGTTCACATTTCTTCTCTTCTGTACCTTCCTTTACAATTGCTGAATCAGTCTCAATTTCGACAGAATATGAAGTTCTTTTAACAAAGTTATGCTCATTTGGGTCACAAACCATATGTACTATTTTTTAAAAAGGTATCCTTAAATTTTGCCGTGCTTCGTAAAGATTATAATGAGTATTTTTTAAACTGAAAAGTTCTAATAAACAGCCTGAATGTTTAAGTTTCGAAAGATTTATATACTTTAGAAAGAAAAATTAAATCATACAACATAGCTATGTCTTCACAAGAACATATTCCTCAAACATTCGATTCAAATAAGAAACGATTACAAAATGCACAACAATCTCTTGATATTCCTGAAAAGATTATTGATACGGCAGTTATGATTTATAAACAATCTTATCAAGATGATTTATACCATGGTCGTTCAATTAATGATATTCTAAGCGCATGTCTGCACTTATCATGTCGAATTGAACGCCATCCGATAAACCCCTCGGATATTTCAAAAGAATTTGACATTGACAGAAAAACACTACTTAAAACATCTCGACATTTTGAATCTAATCTTGGGTTGGAAACCGCTCCCGTAAACCCCGCAGGTTTCATTGACTCTTTTTCTCAAACACTCTCTCTTTCTGACTCAACAACAAATCTCGCCCATGATATTTTTGAAACATTTTTAAACTCAGGTCAAAGTTCAGGAAAATCTCCAACAGGTCTTGCTGCAGGAGCTATCTATGCAGCAACAAAACAAAATAACGAACGAGTCACACAAGAAAAACTATCAGAAGTTGCTGATGTTTCAGAAGTAACAATTAGAAACTTATATAAAATTCAACTGGAACTTTTTAATTCAAAAACACCTTTCTCAAATAAAAACAACAATAAATCAGTTGTCGCACATGACTAACTACTATTTTTGTCATTCTTTTTAACTCCCTACTTAACCCACAGGAGCAATCAACAAGTTTAAATAAACCCGCCGTCTATTAATTACTAATTAAAATGCTACGCATTGCCCATATTAGTGATACACATCTTGGAAACCGTCAGTATGGTAGTGACATTCGAAAACAAGACTATATTGACGCTTTTGAAGAGTGTATTGATAGATGTATTGAACTTGATATACACACCGTCATCCACACAGGAGACTTATTTGATGACCCTAACCCTGACATTGACACTTTAGATGAAACAATCAGAATTCTTGAAAAACTGGAAGAAGAAAATATTCATTTTTATGGTATTGTTGGCAATCACGAAAGAAAACGTTCTGGTCAATGGATGGACTTAATTGGACGACTTGGTAACACGCACAGGTTATCAACAGAACCAACATATATTGAAAATTCTGACGGTGATAGTGTTACACTATATGGGTTTGATGCGATTCGAAAAAACCAGTGGTCAACAACAGATTTTTCTGTCACTAAACCAGATGAAGAACACACTAAAAATCCAAGTATTGTTTGTTTTCATGAACTATTTTATCCGCCATTAGATAAAATTACAGCTGACTACAATCTAAAAAATGTCATTTCAGAGATGAATATTAATCCAGAGTTAATCGCTCTTGGAGACAATCACAATCCTGAAGAAACGACATTTGAAAACGAAGGGCAAGATATCACTGGGTATTATCCAGGCTCTACAGAAAAGACCTCTCGAAATGACCCTCATGAACATTCATTTACTGCAATTGGTATTGAAGATTCTGAAATAAAAACCCGTTCAAAAGTCCCTCTTGAAAATACAAGACCATTCATAACAGCCACACTCTCATTTGAAGAAGGTGATGGAGTGGATTTTGCAGAAGATGAATTAAACTCTACGAATTTCACAACAGGTCCGAATACAAAAAATCCCGTTGGTGTAATTAAATTACAAGGAGAAAATACGGGTGTTACACATAATGATATACGAAGACTTGTTAGAGATGAACCTATTGAAGTCTTAAAAATTGTTGATGAAAGAGTTTCATCTGAATTTGAATTTGATGAAGTTGACATGTCCCAAGATGCAACAGATATTAATACAGCAATTGATGAACAAATCGAATCGATTCAAATAAGTGATGATGTTACTAATATTGAAGAAATTGTAAGAGAGACAGATAACATTCCAGATTCACATGTTCGAGATGAAGTAAAGGGTATTTTAAATAACACTGATGATACTGACGATGTTGGAAATAACAACAATAATGGTGATAATCAATGAAACTACAAAAACTACAATTGAAGAATTTTCAGAGTTACGATGATGAAGAAGTACTGTTCGATGAAGGAATCTCAATTCTTTATGGAGAGAATGGTGCAGGGAAAAGTACAATATTGAGAGGTATTTTTGCTGCACTGTTCCAGACAAGTATGAAAAGTGAGTTAACAGGTGATATAAATATTGGAGGGCTTGTTAATAAAAACGCATCATCTGGGAGTGTAAAATTAGATTTTATTGAGAATGGGGAATCATATACTGTATTCTGGGAAATCTCTGTTACTACAGATGAAGATGGAGAACGGCGTGGGAGAACTAAAAAATGTACGCTTACGTCAGAGAGTGGGGATGTGAACTTATCAAGTGTTACAGAAGTTTCAGATTACATATCTGATTTGCTTGGTCTTAATGCACAAGCATTTGTTAATAGTGTCTATGTCCAACAGGAAGAATTAACTAAATTGTTAACTGCAGATGTTTCAACACGGAAAGAAATTTTTGATAGATTACTTGGATTGCAGGACATTGATAATTATATTGAACGAATAGATGAATCACGAAGGGCAGTTAAAAACATTCGAAAAGAGAAATCAAATAAGAAAGAAGAACTCCAAAACCAGCTGGATGAGATTTCTACTGAGAGTGAACTAAAATCAGAAAAAGAGAAATTAGAGAAAGAAATTGATACATTAGAAGATGATATAACTGAACTAAGAGAAGAACAAAATGATTTAACAGCAAAGAAATCAAAATTAGAAAATTCTGATGTATCAATTGAAGAGTTAATTGATGAAAAAGAATCTTTATCCAATGAAATTGAACAGAAACAATCAGAAATAGGAGCAATCAACTCAAAAATTTCAAAGTTAAAGTCTAAACTAGATACAATCGAGTCGGATTTAACTGAAGATAACTTAGATGTAGATGTAGAATCTCTACAGAGTGAGATAGACACGCTTCGCTCTAAACAAGATTCAAAAAGAGAATCTGTTATGGAGAAGCAGACAGAACTTAACGAAAAACAGTCTACATTACAAGATAAATTAACACAAATATCTGAGATAGAAGAGACGATTCGTAACTTACAGCAACAATCAACAGAAAAGAGAGCTGAACTTGGGCGAGTTAGAGGAGAATTGAATGCAAAAATCAATCAGAAACAACAGATAGAAAGAGAGGTTTCAGAGTCTAGTAATGTTAAAATACAACAATTTGAAGAATTAGATGAAATTATCAAATCATTTGAAACAGTTAAGAAAAATGCAGAAAAAGATGTTTCAAATGTGCAATCAAAACTAGATAGTATTCGGTCTGAAATTGCAACAAAACAAGAACGAAAGACAAACTTAAACGAACAGTTACTGGCATTGAAAGATGATGTTTCCATTCCACAAGAATTTGATAATACAATTGCTACTGAAAAGAGTTTATCTGAAATTACGGATACATTGATTGATAATACATCGATAGAAGAAGTTAATGAAGATAATATATACGAGCTGTTAGTTACAGAATTGCCTGAAAAACAACGTTCGCTTAGAAATTCTATTGAAGAATATGATGAAGTTGAATCTCTCCGTCTCATCGCTCTGTACTATAAAGAATTATCTAAACAGAACGAACTTAAAGATAATATTGAAGCCATAGAAAATGAAATCTCTGAACTTAAATCTGATTTGTCTACATTAAAACAAAAACAAGAAACATTAAAGATTCAGAAGAGTACATTAAAAGATATTGTTCAAGAAGTTCGAAGCAACCTTAGCAAAACAAAGAGGTTACAATCGATTTGGGGAGATATTAAAACACTACAAAATAAAGAGGAAGAAATATGTAATACTGTATCTAACACAAAAAGTCAAATCACTGAACAAATAACCAAACGAAAAGATATGAATGAAACTGTTTCTAATGTAGAAAAACAGATTCAAGATATTCAGAAGGATATTAATGAAGAACAAGAAAGTCTTGAGTCACTTAATGAGGATATTGAGCAAAAGCAAGACCGTGTTCAAAGAGTTCGTAATGCAAAAGAAAAAGTTACACAAATTGAAAATATTAATACTAAAATAGACTCAAAGAGAGAACTTGTTAAAGATAAAGTTTCCCAATTGAATAAGTTAAAATCTGACTTAGAAGGAATAAAACAGAAAATTGAAAATTATGATGCTCCTGATGTATCTCTTGACGAAGTAGACAATCAAATCAAGAAAATTAAAAAGTCTATCCAGAAGAAAGAAAACAGTAAAGACTCAAAGAATGCTGAACTTGTGAGTGTCAAAAACTCACTTGAAGAACGGAGAAATCTAACAGATAGAGTCAATAAATTTGAAGAGAAAATTCAGAGTTTAACCAGCAAACTATCTGAGATAAAATCAATCAAACAATCATACATCTCAGTTAAACAGTCTACACGGAAACAGTACCTCTCAAAAATCAACCAATATACGAATGAGATATTCACTGCAATCTATGAAAATAAATCATATGAAAGTGTCCGAATTGATAGCGATTACAATATCACACTGAAGAAAACTGATGGTAGTGAAATAGAACCTGCGCTTACTAGTGGTGGTGAGAGTGCAATTGTGAACTTAGCTCTACGAGCAGGTATTTATCGAGTGATTACTGAAACAGGAAATAATTCACTTCCACCATTCATCCTTGATGAGCCAACAACATTCTTAGACTCACAACATGTTAGTAAGTTAGAGTCTCTTGCTAGAAAAATGGCAGATTGGGATATTAAACAGGTATTTATTGTCAGTCATAATGAGCAATTGATTGAAAGTGGCGATGCGGTATATCAAGTCACAAAAGATGAAAATACAAGTACTGTTGAAAAAGAATTCTAATTTTTGAATTCATTAAACTTATACAGATACAGATTAAATTGTTTTATATGGTACGAAAAGTCCACGAAGAAGAACTACGTGAGAGACAAAATATGAGAGACAATGCAAAGCATCGAAAAGATGGAGATTGGTGTGTTGTTGGTGTCTGTGATGATTGGGTTCCAAAGTATGGATTGCAAGGGTGGGGTTATGAATCAAAATCTGAAGCTGAAGATGTAGCTTCATCCTTAGATAATGAAGATGAATTCCAACATGTTAATGAACACAGAGTTATGAAATTATCGGAATTTGAAGAATTATGTGATGAAGAAAATATTGACCGAAGATTCCCATGGAAAAAGTAATATATTAATTTATCACATATATTAATTGTAATATTTTGTTAAAGAAGACCGTAGCATATCATCGCAATATAAGTGTGAACCAATTCCAACACACATAGATACTCCAAGTAAAATACTTGCAGAATATAATAACTCATATTGTAATGGTAATGGTTCTAATGTAATGACTGAAACTCCACTTGTTATAACACCTGCTGTAAGTATAAATGGAAGCGAATGTGTAATTCCTCGATGTGGCGGTCGCAACTCAGCTATTATTTTTCGAGTTGTGCCTGTTAATACAAAAGCCATCAAAAACTCTAACACTCCAATATAAAATGGTTCAATTTGATATACTTGTGTTTGAATAAATATGGTTATGGATTGGTGATAAATCCAGAATGTTCCAAGTGAGATTATACCAACTGTTATTGGTACAATTTTCTGAAGCATTTTATATGGATGGGAATTGTGATGGTCAATATCTGGAATAATTGCACCCAATAGTGTAATACTAAATATAAGTGGGAGAACTGCAATTAAGAATTCTACTGGCCAAAGAAACGTATATGCAGCTCCAATAGTTAATAGTAATGTAAGCAACAAAGCAGCAATTCCATATTGTAAATGTTCTTCAAAGTTACCCATATGTAAAAGTCAAATTAAATTAACATAAACTTTCTGCGATTTTTCTTTTTGACATTTGTATTTTGGTTTAAATTTTCGGTTTTAATATCTGAATTGTTTAATATTTGCATTTTAGATTTTAATTTGGCTAATCACTAAATTTATATATCATATCTTTTATAATTTCTACATACGATTATGTCTGAGAAAGAACTTGATGAAATTGTCTCCGAATACAATTTTGAAGTAAACCTTGCAATTGGCACAGGAGAACTTCCTGTAGAATTAGATTTGGAGGCATTTGCAGAAGAGATGGGTGTTGATTATGACCCAGAAAAAACAAATCCAGGTGTCGATATTAGAACACAAGATAAATCATTACCAATGAATACATTCCATAGAAGTGGAAAATTCATTCTTCGGACCCCAGATGAAGAATCATTGTATGAAGAACATGAACGCACTCTTGATAAATTTGTTGAACTCGGAGTTATTTCAGAAGATGAAGCAGATGAGATTGAACTAAATGTTTCAAATCTTGTTTGTGAAGCTGATGTTGGCACTCACTTTAAATTGTCACCACTTGCAGTTGGACTTGACTTTAAACACGCCGAATATGAGCCAGAACAGTTCCCTGCAGTAATATACAAGTCAGATGAATACGATTGCACATTCTCTGTTTTTGCATCAGGAAAAATCATCTTTGCAGGCGGCTCCTCTACAGAAGACTCAATCAGATATCTTGATAAATTTATTGATGAACAACTAAGCATCTGGATGTGATTGCTACTTTACTCTTCACCAGGAGCATATTCAGCACGAATCGTATTATACATTCGTTTGGCTTTTTCAGGACCAACATTCTCAACATCCTGTAGCTCTTCTTTATCTGCATTCATAATATCAAGAATTGTTCTAAAATTCTCTAATAGTTTCTGTGCAGTGATTGGACCAATAAATTCAAAACTAGAAACAATATATTCTTGCTGTTCAATCAATGTTGTTGTTTTCTTATTACCATGTGGGTCAACAACTGTTTCTTCATCATCATCTTGTTCTCTATCAGCAAATTGCTTAATCATCTGAGCAGTGTTATGTTCATCTTCTGTATGAATTATGGACACTCCATAATCAAGTGCAACTGAAGATAACGCTCCACGAATCGCATTAGGGTGAATATTTCGACTAGAATACAATTCTTCAACACTTCCTTCAATAATTAAAATGCTATTCAGATATGCACTAACCATATCTCCAATCTGTTCAAATAGAGAACGGTCTCCACCAGTAAGCGTATCCAAAAAGTCATCTATTTCTTTCCGCTCAATTGCACAAGTATCACTAACAATATAATCACCAACTTCAAGTGTTTCTTCACGAATCTCAACATCCCCATCTTTTGAAAGTATCTTAGCTACATTTGAAGATAACTCCCGAGAGTCAAAAACAATCTGCAATTTATCGGTAGACTCATCCACAGTAATGTCAGCATCAATATCATTATCCTCAGTATCGTCGCTACTGTCTTCATCTTCAAAGTCTGCAAGCGTTGTCATCTCTTCTTCTGAATCATCACCACTATCATCTGTTTCATCATCTCTAGAAATTGTTTCACCATGTTCTTGTAAGTGAGACTGATTCTCTGATAGTTTATCATTTATCTCAGATGCCATCTCAGACAAACTATTCATATCATTCTCCATCGAATCCTCCTTATTCTTTGAGGCATAATACATCCCTTCATCCATTGTCCCTTTCCCAACAAGAATTTTCACTTCACCTGCCATCTGCCGCCCCGTTCGACCAGCTCGTTGAATCTTTCGAAGTGGGCTTGCAACAGGCTCATAAAACACAACAAGGTCTACTTCAGGAATATCTAATCCCTCTTCAGCAATACTTGTTGCAACAAGAATATCATATTTACCATCTCTAAATTCATCAACAACATTTTTCTGTTCTTTCTGACTCATACCAGAACTATTTGCTTTATTTGATTGTCCAACAAATTTATGAGCTGAAATATTATCATGATTATTAAAGAAATCAGTCAAATCCTCGGCAGTATCTCGATACTCTGTGAAAATCAATATCTGTCCATCATCTGCAAGAGAATCAATTGCTAATGCTCGAAGCATAGACTTTTTTGGATGGATAGATGAATATTCTTCTGCAAGGTCTACGGCACACGTTACTTTCGGATTCGAAACTAAACGAGAGGCTGCTTTACTTCCATCTGAAGAATTTGCTTCTTCAATAACTCCATTAATATATGAGATGAAAGAACCTACTCCCTGTGTATCCAATACTTTAATCGCTTGCTGTAATTTCATTGCTTCTGCAATTAATGACATACATTTATATGCATCAGATTCCCCTTTATCAATAGCAGATGATAATCGGCCTTGAGCCTGCCGTAGCTTCTTGTTTGAAGTTGTCTTGCTTGCAGTATTAATATACCCTGCATCTTTCACTTCTTTTAGAATTGTTTTAAAGTAATCTTGTAGCAATTCCCTCATTTCAAGAATCTCATCATCCATATCAATCTTAACAACATCTTTATCAACAGTGTGAATATATTCACGAAGACTTTCATCATCTTCTGTTAATACTTCCACATTTGTAATCCCAAGATTTCGACAAATATTGAGTATAGATTCTTTATCAGAACCTGGTGATGCTGATAGTCCTGTTACTAGTGGGTCAGATGCATCCATCCAATATTTCTCTGCGATAAATGTATATGCATAATCTCCTGTTGCACGGTGACACTCATCAAATGTTAAATGTGTAATCGCATCAAGATTTACACGGTCACTAATAATATCATTTTCAACAATTTGTGGTGTAGCAAAAACCACAGACCGTTCATTTTCCCATACATCAACACGGTCAACTGGGCGATGCGTATCACTAGTCAATAACACCATTTCTTCATCTGCAATATCAAGTGCCTCAGAATAAAACTCATATTGTTGTTCAGCAAGAGGTTTTGTTGGAGCTAAAAACAGTGCCATTCCTTTAGTCTCTAACAATCGTTCTGCTGTGACAAGAAGGCTTACAATAGTCTTTCCAGTCCCTGTTGGAAGTGCAACTAACGAAGACCGACTTAATGCTTTATCCGCAAGGTCTACCTGATACCCACGATGTTCAACAAATTCGTCTTTTAACAAACTATGCGATACAAAATCTCCCTCATCTGTTTCAATAGTATCAAAGACACTCATAATTAAATTAGTTACTACAAATACAAACTCAAACAATATAAAGCATTTGATTTTTACTGAAACAACAGAATCCTTATATATTGCGTTCTAATTTTACCTAGTATGGAATTACCGATTACGAACACACTCATTGATATAACTAGAGTGACAATCTTAATCATCACATTATTTTATGCGTCAAAGCTTGATATATCCGATAGAATAGTTCCCCACAGAACATGGATTATACCAATATTACTTGGAAACCTACTAATTCTAATCCAAACAGTACAAACGGTCTCAAATCAGATATTACACATTGCATATGGAATTGTTGCAATTACAATATTCACAAGCCTACTTGTAACTACACAGAAAATATATCAAGATAAACAAATCAGACAAGAAGTATGGGCAATTCCAATAACAATAACTCTCTTACTACTAACAATACAACTTACACTATTTTCCCAACCACAAAACACGACCACTCTCTTATTGACAATACTAACAAATATCGCCCTCGCAATCATTGTTGGTCTTTTCCTTCATTTATTTCCAAATATTGGAATGGGTGGTGCAGATTTCGTTGCGATTGTTACAATTGGATTTTTACTCCCCGTACATCCCGAGATTGCATTTCTACCCTATGAACTCGCTCCAACTGTACCATTCCCTGAAGCAATAATAACATTACCAATCCTTAATGTAATTACAAATACTGCATTCTTAGTCTTAATATACCTACCATTACTTCCAATTAAAAACATCTTAGTTGGAAAGACTGAATCACCATTTTTAACTGCATTTACAGTTGATGTTCCACTCTCTGACCTTCACACAAAACATGGTCGTGTCATCCCAACATGGAAATTAGATGAAGCTACATTTTTCCAACGGATTAAAATATATTTCAGTGGACTAGATACATTTTTCCTACAAGAATATTTTGAATGGAGACAAACAGTCTCAGCAACAGAGGTAACATCATTTGAAGATGAAACTGATATCTTCTTAGAACGATTCTTGAATAATCATAGAGAAGTTTTTGATTATGATGAAGATGAAGGGTGGGACACAAACAATCTCTCAGAAGATGAAGAATTTATGAAAGAATTATTAAAACAAGATACAGTGCGGTTAATGCCTGGGCTTCCATTTATCGTTCCCCTATTTGCAGGTGTATTATTACTGATTACAATTGGAGATTTACTATTTATCTTCTTACTGTTCTTAGCTTCACTTGCATAAACTGGTTTAATAACCATCTAGTATTTCCTTTTTTCGAACAAACAAAAGCATTAAAAAGGATAATATAAAATAGTTGATATAATGAGTCATATGAGCCGTATACTTTTAGTCTTTGAATGCGGGTTACTATATAACGACTCAATCTCAAACAATCAATTATGAAGCGAAACAATATTCACTCTCTGGTTAAATCAGAACAAGCGGTATCGGTTGTGATAGGAGCATTACTAATCGTGTCAATTATGACACTTGCTGCAGTGCAATATCAAAATAACATAATTCCTGCACAAGAAGAAGAAACAGAATTTGAACACAATAGAGAAGTTAGAAGTAGCCTATATCACTTGCGAAGCAATATTGTTGCAAGTTCATCTAGTGGTGAAATCAGAACAACACCTGTAGATGTAGGAACACGATTCGACCAACAATTCATATTCGGATTCTTACCAGCAGTTCACTCTCCAAATCCATCTGGAACATTCGAAACCTACAATGTAAGTGATGAAGAAGGATTAGAAGTTGAAATCACAGGCGCACAAGGACGAGGTGGCGCAAGTAATTATTGGCAACCAACTAGCACATATGAATATTCCACATCATTTGCAAACTACTCGGTTGATTATGAACACTTCCAAGACGCTCCAAATGTAAAATATGAAAACTCTGTAATGTACGATGAAGTTGAAACAGCAAGCGGAACTGATACAGTCATCCAGACCAGCCAAAATATTGTTCAAGGAAACAACATAAACATAATTATGTTGTCTGGTGATATTCAAACATCTACAACACAAACAGTTAATGTTCAAGCCCAACCAGTCAGTGCCCCTGCACAAACAGTAACAATCTACAGTCCTCCATCAGCTGAAGGCGGCCCATTACAAATCACAATTCCAACTGATTTACCACAATCAGACTGGTGTGACTTACCTGCTTGCGGTGGCGGTGAAGGAGAAGGAATATTGAATGAACAAATGGCTTCACAAGGTGGAAATATCAATGACTTTAGCTATGGTGGTGGGGAGATGACACTCCGATTCCAAGCAGACGAAACATACACAATGAAACTTTCACGTGTCCACCTCCAAACTCAAAACGACCAAAGTGTAACACCACAGATAGAATCACAATATGTTGCATGGCAAGGCAGTGAACGAATCTCATTCAGAGAGAATACACGCCACACTATCACTGCACAAGTCAGAGACAGATATAACAACCCCGTAGAAGGAATCGATACTGTCGCAGTTGCAACAGACTCAAATGACGAAGACGAGTGTATTGGTGACTTCGTAAGTGGAACACTTGGTGGGATTGCAGGATGCCCAGATAACTACCAGCCAGGTGAAAAGACAAGTGGTGAAAATGGAGAAGTTACATTCTTCTACGATACACCACAAGTTCAAGACGATACTTCAATCAACCTTCAAATTGAACTCTCCAAAAACTCAGCTTACGCTTCCTTACAAGAACCAGGATTTAGAGTCGCATCAGAAGAATCCTATGAGAGTGAAAACCTACAAACAACAAACTAACAACCCTATTTTACTTTTCATTATAATTTCATAAAGCACAATAAGTCATTACTAATAGAAATTTATCTACCCACCATAGACAAACACTTAAAGACCCGCAAAATCATTATACTCAAAAGACTAGCCATGCAACAGAAACAAAAAACATCTAACGCTACATTTTCGCCTTTATTGAGTTTAGTTGCTGTTGTTGTTCTCCTCGCAATCACACTCCCAACATTAGGGTCAATTGCCTCCGCAGATACAACAACACAAACCCCTTTTGAAAATCCCACTGAAAACTATGCTCAACTAAACACCTCTCTTGAAAAAGCACAACTATCTCAACAATCACTTCGCTCATCCCCACAATATTACGACCACTCGGTCACGTCACAAATTAATATTGGTGGAAGCGATAGCCAAGTATTCAGAGTAATTAGTTCTGAAATAAATGCGACAAGAGTAGTCCAAAACAAATCCATCAGATTAACAATTCTTGTTGATAATACTGGTGTCGAAACAAAAGAAGAATTCTTAGACTTAGAAGTTGCTCCACAGGACACCTCAACAGTCTCTCCAGAAACAAACTTTGTTTCAGTAGACCCTGGCGAACAGAAAAAATACTCATACACAGTATCTTTCTCTGATACTGGAACATACACAATGCAGGTAAGTAACACAAATGTTGTACGACAAGTCGAAGTTGTAGACCGCTCTAGCACAGTCTATGATGGAAATATTAAATCATCTGTTGAACGACAATCTGTTTCAAAAGTAATCACATCATACAAAGACGAACGCTCTGAAACAAACCAACCTGCATTCAACTCACGAATCCCACCTGTCGTTGAAACATCAAACGGAAGCTTTGAAAACTCAGCTATTGGACGCATTTTTGACTTTGGAAACGCACAGTCAAATGACAACTCTGCATCTCTCACTCTCCAAGGAAATGACACTGCAGAACAACTTTCTGTTGGAACAGCATTCGAAAATGTCCCAGCACAAAACCACTACACAATACAATTAAACTACCAAATTGACCCAGACACATCCGCTACAGAAGAAGACCAAAACATAGAAGTCCAAGTTGTAACACAAGACGGAACAGTCATTGACCAAGAAACAAAATACATCCTAGACGCAAACACAAGCACTACAGGAAGAGAAACAAGATACTTCAGCCTCAGTAACGATGAAATTGATTATGTCCAAAATAACAAAAACATTTACCTCGTCTTCACTTCCGACAGCAACCCCGAAGCCGATATTTATTACAAACGTGCAATCTCATCAAATACAATTCTAGAAACAACATCAGGACAAACAGAAGTCACAGATGTTGAAACACACGATGTTGATTCTGTCGGTGGATTAGAAGAAGATACATTTGGAGTATACGAACCAATTCACATTCAAGTAACAAAACAAAACTTCGGAAGTAGTGTTGCTGAAAGAGATGTACAACTAGAAGAAGACGGCGAAGTAATTGGCAGCAAAAAAGTCCGACTCAACCCAGGCGAAGAGAAAAAAGTATCATTCATCCGATACAGACCAACTGGATACTACACATACTCTAGCGAAGGCTACGGTGCAACACAAGTAACAGTCGGAACACCATCGGGTGATTCAAACCAAGCTCCAAACGCACGAATTGAAACAGATATAGAGAGAATAAATAATGTATATGTACCAACAGGAAGTACACCAGCTGATGATACAGTATCCACATTCCAACTCGATGGCTCCCTCAGTTCAGACCCGAATGGAGACACACTCTCCTACTCTTGGAGAATTGATGGAACTGAAGTAGCAACAAGTGAAACTCTAAGCTCATCCCAATTCCCAAGCGAAGGAACAAAAGAAGTTGAACTAGTTGTTAGTGACGGCGAAGAAGAAGACGTTGCACGCATGGACATTGCACTCAACGATATTGAACCAACAGCACAATTCACTGCAAGACCAACTTCAGCACCACTAAACACACCCGTACAATTTGACGGTAGTGACGCTCAAGACGGAGATGGTAATATCGTCTCATATGAATGGCGTGTCGATGGAACAACACTCCAAGAAAGCACCAGCCCATTCTTCGACTACACATTTAATTCAATTGGAACAGAATCAGTCACCTTACAAACAACAGACGATGATGGAAACACTAACTCCAGAACACAAACAATTGATGTATATGAAGCGGACATAACACCAACATTCACTACAGACCCATCCGACCCACGAACAGATGCCCAAGTATCATTTGACGCATCCGCAAGCACAACAACAGATGGAACAATTGAAGAATACAGATGGTACAAACAATCAAACGGAGAACAACTCGGCAGCGGACAATTCCTCCAACATACATTCCAAAACCAAGGACCACAAACAGTCGAACTAGAAGTCGAAACATCAACAGGCGCTATCGCAACAACTTCAAAAACATTTGATGTTCGACCACCATTCGAAGCTGACGCCAGTGCTGGTGACTACCAAAAACAAATTGGAGAAACATTCTATGTAAACTCATACAACAGCGATGACCCACAAAATACAATTGAATCATACGAATGGACAATGGGCGACGGAACAACATATGAAGCACGAGAAATTTTCCATGAATATACCGACCCAGGAACATACGATGTAACACTAACAGTCTATGGCGACGGATACTCAGACTCTGACACAATCCAACTAACCGTAACATCTGCCAACCCTGAAGCCGTTGCACAATTCGGCTCAACAATCTACCTCTCAGAAACAATCCAATTCTATGGCGATGAATCACAACAAGACGACGGATACCTAACAGGATACTTCTGGGACTTCGGAGACGGAACAACAACAGATGAAGTTAATCCAGACCACCAATACACAACACCAACAAACAACACAGACACAGAAGAAACCCTCAGAGACCCATACACATCTGAACTCACAGTAACAGGCCAATATGGAAGCACAGATACAGACTCAGTACAAGTCGAAGTACTAAACCGAGGACCATACAGAGATTACACAGTAGGAATCAGTGGAGACGAACGAAACGAAGACACTAGTTCAGACTATGAAGGATGGATTTCAAGTGAATTCACATTCGACGGCTCTCCATCTTACCACTTCGAAGAACCAATCGGAGACATAACAACACACCGATGGGAAATCACAAGACCAGATGGAACAGAATACACTCGAACTAGAGAAACAATCACTGAAGACTTCAACCAAATTGGAGAATACCAAATCAAATACGCAATAAGAGACCAATGGGACTACTGGAACAACACCACATTCACATTTGATGTTGACGCAAGACCACCACAAGCATCCTACACATACGCTCCACAAGAACCAGGTCCAAGCGAACCAGTAGACTATGATGGAAGCACATCAGCTCACAACGAACCCGATGGCGTAATCCAATCATACGACTGGAACTTCGGAGATGGAACAGGAAATAACACAGGAGAAACAACATCACACATCTTCTCAGGTTCAAGCTCACAAACCTACACAGCAACACTAACCGTAACAGACCAATGGGGTCAAACGGATTCAGTCACAAAAACAATCACAACAGACCCATACCAAAGTTGCCACGACTTACTAGTTAACCGACAAGACGCTGAAACAGGCACATACCCAATAGACCCAGACGATGATGGCGACGGAACCATTGAAGTAACATGTAATATGGATGATGATGGCGGTGGATGGACAGTAATCGACAAACAAACAATGTGGGATATCAGCACAGACACAAACCGACAATTCACTACTAATGGAGATGTTAGTGGTCAACGAGGTAGTGGATGGGACGTTAGCCGTAACGATGTATGGAGTGTTGACGATGGCGGAGACCACTCATTCGTCTACTCAATTGATACAGGCTTCCAATACCAAGAACTTCGAGTAGTAGATTACAAACTTGGAGCAACATCCTATCGAGTAAATGGTGCAACCAGTGAAATGCGTGGGGACAATACAGCCCTTGAAGACTGGGATGGACTTAACTCTGGTGGAGTAAGTGGAGACGGTGGATTCGGAACTGCCAACTCTGTATTAGACTCATATAACAACGCATTCGCAAACAACTGTCCTTCAGGCAGTGGAACTAGTAGCTGGCCAAGCTGTGGACAATACACTGGTGATTCAGGAATCAACACAGCACCTAGTGGAACACCGTACTTCTGGGATAATGGAGATACATACCAAGTAGAAGCAAGCTCCCTTGCAGTCGGATGGGGTGAATCTGGTGGACAAGAAGAAGGATGGGAATGGGAAGACGGGTCGTTCTGGGTCCGACAACCAATTGGAACATTCATCTACTTCTACGACAATGGAAATAACATCAGAAATTACCAACAACAAAGCGTTAATAGTGGAAGCGTCAACTTCCAATCCAGTCAAGTAGAACTTCACTCTAATAATGGAAATACAATCATTCGAAACTCAGACAATATTGACCTATCACGGTACAACACAATCTACATTGATTACATCTTAACAAACCGAGATAATGGAAACGGATATGTAGAACTTGATGTTAATGGAAGAACTGCTAGAGATGAAATTAATGGCGACTACCTTGTCAATGACGGCTCACTTGAAATTGATGTGAGCGATATGACTGACACAAGTGCAAACATTGATGTAATTGCAAATGCTGATGGGTCCGACACAACAGTTGAAGTGCAACGAGTCTGGGGTCGAGAAGGTGGTTCAGCAGGAAGCACAACAGTCTATAATCAACAGTTCAATGGAGACACTGGAGATTGGGGCACTAGCTCTTCAAATAACCTTGAAACAACAAATGGCTGGTTAAGACTCCAATGTGACACAGGAATCAATACGGGTGAAGTTTCAAAAACATTCAGTCCAAGTATTGATGCAGATAGCGTTAATTATGAAGTCAGCTTCGCTGCATCTGACAGTTGGGATGGTGAAACACTCGAACTACAGTTCCGAGATGACTCAGGTTGGAATACTGTCAGAAGCACAACTCCAGACTACAATGATGATGGAGCTTCAGGAGACACAGTATACGACTGCCAAGATACAAATTATCCTGATTCTGAATACACTTGGAGTGGGAGTTATAATGTTGATGGACAAATCACGGATGTTCGATTCTCTCTTGGTAAAAACCAAGACGATGATGATGAAGGACTTGCTATAGACTACATCACAATCGAACGATGAATCCACCCAACCAAACAATTAATACTTTCTAATGTTTGATAGTTAACATATGAAATCGCTCTCACGAAACCTCATTTTATTACTCGGACTCGTACTCCTTCTTAGTGCTGTCACACTTGTTGTATTGAACCCAACAGGACAAACACCTGACAATAATACAACAAACACAACAAACGCAACTCCATATGAACAACCACAAAACCTCTCATATAATACGATAATCACACAAACCATAAACACACACACAATTAACTACACACAACAAAATAATGAATCAGTATCAATCACAAAAAATGGAACACAAATTGAATATACTAATGACTTAACAATATATAATTACGAAAACAACACTACAAACGATAAAATATATGCTCAATACAACTCAACAGAATCATATTACAAATTCCAAAACAACACCACACAAATAATCATAACATCAGAAATAATTGGTACTGAAGAAAACCCACGATTAACACAATACCAAACCCAAGGAGAACTCACAAAAACAATGAATCCAGTCACACCAAGACAAAACATATCACAAGAACTCAACACAATTCTCACAAACACCACCCCACAATCAATCAAAACAATCAATGAAACCAACACTACAACCTACACAACCTATACACTCAACAAAACCAACACTACCCTCACTGTAAACAATAATGGACAAATAACAACACTCAACACACCAAACCAAACAATCACAATAACATACAATACAACAAGACCAAACAAACCTCCATCACCAGACCAACCTGCAATCAACAACTCTACTACAACATAACTCAAATTACTACTCGAAACATCTCAATACCAACTCACACAAACCCTTAAAGGAAATAACAATCCTAGTACACATAAACAAATGCGACCCACATCTAATCAACCATTCTATAAAAACAACACTGCTGTTAGCCCAGTAGTTGGAACAATCTTAATGCTTGTCATTGTCTTCCTCCTAATGGCCGTCGCAAGCACTGCTGTTCTCTCACAATACCAAGCCGCCCCAGACCCACCACAAGCACAAGTAACCTTCACCCAAACTGTAGACGACCAAATAGAACAAACCTCTCGAATCGAAATGACTGTAACAGAAACATACAATTCAAACACCGTATACATAGAACACCAAAACAGTTCAGTAAACTTCCACGATGAAACCACAGGCCCCTACTTCGGCTACTATAACACTACAGAACGAACAGTCTGTTCTGAAGACAAATCAGAAACACCACCATGTGCAGACACAGGCAACACTGAACAAGTAACAGTAACAAAAATCGAAACACCAAGCGACCCACAATACAAACAACAAAACACAATCCTCAACAAAACAGGACAAAAACTACGAATATACAATGTCTCCGACCAAAGCAAACTAACCATCAATGCAGAAAATGACTACGGAACACGAACAATAAGCCAATACACTGTCAGATACTACGAAGAACCCGAATAAACACTCAGTTTCAAACACTAAACCACACTCTTCAAACCGCTCATAAAACACACTCCACCAAAAACACTTTTACTAACAAAAACACTCCTAATAACATATGTTTAAAACAAACAACACATATAACAATGGAGAAGTATCAACTATAGGAATAATTGTCATAGTAGCAGCCACAGTAGCAATTACTTTCACCCTCTCATTCGTCGCATTAGAAATGACAGATAATAACAAAAATAATATCAACAAAACAGAAACACCAACTGAAAACAATACTACCACCACTGAAAACAATACTGACGAAGACACTCTAAACGCTCAAGCTGGTATTTCATTTGATGAAACAGAAGGGGTCAAAGTCGAAGTACAACTAAATAGCGTTCAACTAGCAGACCACATATATGTAGATGTATACAAAGGAGAAGTAAGCGGTGGTGCAACAAATGTATCTGCCCCTGCAAGCGATTATTCAGATGATGGCTCATTCCTTTATGCCAATGAAGGAGAATCAGGGGGCATTGGAACAACAGCAACAGTATATACATCTACCACATCAGGCGGCGGTCAAATAACTGTAATAGGTGTAATTGATGGACAAGAAAACATAATCCAAACATACCAATACAGCAGTTAAATTTTTATTTAATAAAAGCTTTTTAGGATTGAAACTTAAAAAATAAAACATGTTTCAAAAGTCAAAGCAATCCAACAACAACGGTGTAAGCCCAAATGTTGGAATAATTTTAATGGTGGCAATCACAGTATCTATTGCCGCTGTACTAGCAGTTGTAGTAACAGATGTAGGACAAAACGTAGACCAAAACGCTCAAGCAGGAATGACAATTGAAGAAACCCCTAATCAAGAAATAAAAATCCAACTTGACGATATTCAAGAAGCAGACCACATTTTCGTTAAAGCATCACAAGACAATCCATCCGAAGGAGACACTCCCGATTACTCTGGTGGAATACTTCCTGAAATAATCTCTGGTCCAGTACCAGAAATTCCACCGTGTGGAGTAAGTGAAACCAACCCTGATGAAGAGACAAGTTGTCCAAGACCAGTTGCAAGAGACCTAGCAGGCGCTCAACTATCACCAAAAGGATACTCTGATAACCCAATCAAAAACACAAACAAACAACAAATCAATGGACCCCCTCCAAGTGCAAAACCCTACTCTGGTGGACCAGACGACCCACAACAATGGTTATTAGCCAAAGTACAAGGTGAAGACAAAAGAATCGGCGGTGTTGGCACAACAGTCACAGCAGACATCAGTGACTCTACAGATGGAACACTCACAATAATCGGAGTCGTTGACGGCAAAGAAGTCATACTGCGAGAATACGACTATACTGGTGGAGCATAATAACAACAACTACCGACTGTTTTTTACTCAATTAATCCTTTAACCCTTAGCAAGCATAGTTATAACCGCAATGAGATTTGTAAATAACTTTGGCTTCGATGAGGATGCCGTTTCACCTGTAGTGGGCGTCATTCTTATGGTAGCTATCACGGTAATTCTTGCCGCTGTAATCGGGACGTTCGTCCTCGACCTTGGTGGCCAAGTACAACAAAACGCTCAAGTTGGTGTCTCGTTTGATGAGACCGAGGGCGTTGAAACAGAAGTACAGTTGAACAGTGTTCAGAACGCAGACCATGCTTATGTTGAAGCATCTAGGGATGATACCAGCGTAGGTTCTGCACCAACTTTCAGTGGTACAGTATCAACTGCATCAGTATATGCTGACATGCCAAGCCAAGACCAAATTTTACTTAGTGAAGACTCTAGTGGTAATCAGCTTGGTGGAGTTGGTACAACAGTAACAGTAGATACTAGTGGTTCTGGTGATGGTCAGATTACTGTCATTGGAGTTGTTGATGGCAGCGAAAACATTGTCCAAACATACGAATTCACTGGTGGAGCTTAAATAAGCTAAACCACAATTCAAATTTTTGAATACAATACATATATGTATTAGAATTTTGTATTCAATTAATGCTTTAGGGATATATTTGCAAATTTAAACTGCAATGAGATTTGTAAACAATTTTGGCTTCGATGAGGATGCCGTTTCACCTGTAGTGGGCGTCATTCTTATGGTAGCTATCACGGTAATTCTTGCCGCTGTAATCGGGACTTTTGTCCTCGACCTCGGTGGCCAAGTACAACAAAACGCTCAAGCTGGTGTCTCGTTCGACGAGACTGAGGGCGTTGAGACAGAAGTACAGTTGAATAGTATCCAGAATGCAGACCACATCTTTGTTGAAGCAGATGGAGTAAGTGTTGGAGTTGCCTCTACTGGTAATGATGAAATTTATGGTGGAGTTGCTGAATCTACAGTCACAGGAAGCGAAGCTGAAAATTATGGTTCTGTTGCAACAGGTTCACCTGGTACATCTAATATGCTTTATGCTAATGGTGAAGATGGTGGTGTTGGTACAACAGTCACTGTTGAACACGCTAATACAGGTGATGGACAGATTACTGTCATCGGTGTTATTGATGGTAGTGAGAACATCATCCAGACTTACCAGTTCACTGGTGGGAGCTAAATAAGGAAGTCTTATTTGGTTTTTTGATTTTTATTTTTGTGTGCGTAAGAGTTTAGTGGTTTGTATTCGATTTTGTGTGTATGAGAGAACGATTTGAGGCGGCTAAGAAAGAGATTGATTTTGACCGTAGTTCGTTTTATTTGGGTCTTGTTGTTGGGTGTGTGATAATGTTAGTTTTGTCTACGGTTATTGCGCCTGTGTTGTTTGGGTTGTTAGGTTCGTCTGTTACAAGTCCGTCGTCTGGTGAGGATGTTGATATTAGTGGTGATATTATTATTAATGATTTGCGGGAGTCGGATGATAGAGTGTTGTTGCAGTTGGCGCAGGAGTCGAATGCGAGTAGTATTTATGTTGTGAGTCAGAGTGATTCGGATTATGAGGTTGATAATTCGACGCATTATATTGGTGTTGAGGGGAATGCGACTGTTGGGTCTACGGTGAGTCTTAGTATTGGTGAGTCTGGTGGTGATGTGACGGCAGAGTCTGGTGAGACTGTTGAGATTATTGGGGTTCGTGATGGTTCTGAGGTTGTTTTGTATGAGTTTACGGCGTGATGGTTTTTCTGTTTATGGTAAACCCTTTACGGGTATAGAGTTCTTGTTTGTATAAATGGTTTATCGTAAAGGTTCGGCATTGAAGAATAGAGGTGTATCGCCTGTGGTGGGTGTAATTCTTATGGTAGCTATCACGGTTATTTTGGCTGCTGTTATTGGTCAGTTCGTGTTGGATTTGGCTGATATTTTGCAACAGCCGCCGCAGGCTGGTGTGACAGTTACGCAGGAGTATGATTCGTTTAGTGGTGAGTATACTGTATCTGTTTTGGTTAGTTCGTTGCCAAATGCTGATAGGATTACTGCTCGGTGTAGTACTTGTAGTGGGAGTACTATTGAAGATACGGCAGATGAAGTTGGTCAGGCTGCAGTTATAACGGTTCCTGAAGGCAATCAAGTTGTGATTATTGCAGAGTTGGGTGGTCCAAATACTGATAATCAGCAAGTGATTCGGACGCATACTGCTTCTGGTTCAGCATAGGGTTTGTAGTAGTTTTTTGTGGTTTTGTGTGGTGTTTTTAGAGTGTTGTTTTTGTTTTGTTAGATACTTTGGATGACAAAAGTTAAATAAGGGGTTGGAAGTATTTATCTATAAGAACTATCAGTATTTAAACATGAGTGAGGAAAATGACCGTTCGTCTGATGTGAATGATGATTCATCAGAGGGACATGATGATTTTGATGAAGAAATATCTCCGCCGAATGATGATTCGTCTGTGTCTGATGAGGATGTATCTGAAAGGACAGATGAAGATGTTTCGGCGGATGAAGTGAGTGGTGAGGAATCACAGGGTAGTGAGGATTCGGATGTTCGTAGTGAAGAAGTTGGTTTTGATTTAGATGAGTTGGGTATGGAGACTGTTGATGATAAGGATGCAGATTCGGTTAATAGTACTCGTGAGCGTCGTCGGAAGAAATATGAGGAAGAAAAAGATGATGAGCCTGATGAGGATGAAGAGGAAGAAGAGACGATTGATGAGGAAGAGATTCTTGTTGAGACAGATGAAGATAAGGAAGAGCAGCGTCAGGAGGAAGCAGATAAGGTAACTAGTGCAGAGTTTGAGTGGAGAGCTGAAGCAGAGCAAGCATGGGAGAAAGTTCAGATTTGGCGTGATGGTTCGGATGAAGATGTTTCTAAAGATGTTCGGACTGCGCCGAGTCGGGCTAAGAAGTATTTCCTTCGGAATCGGAGTGCAAGGGATTATCTTGTAGATATTGTGTTGCCATTAACATTGACTGTGTATGGTTTCTTGTTGTTAGTTGCGAGTTTTATTGCGGCTGGTCAAGGTGGATTGTTTGAGCAGGTGATGGTTGAGCCGCATCGTATTGCTGATTTGTTCCTTCTTGATACTGTGTTGATGTTGTTGGCTGCTGTTGGGTTTGTGTTGGCTAGGCGGTGGACTGCTGGTTCAGAGTCTAGTGGTGATATGTGGCGTCGTCGGTTGCGTTTGTTTGTGATTGGGTTGCACTTGCTTCCAACGTTAGTGTTTTTCTTGTTGGTTTGGAACTTTATTCAGCCAGGTATTGTTGAAGAGTGGGCTGTGTGGTTTTATGATTGGCAGGTGTATTTAGATGCGATTGTTCCGCAAGGGTTAGCGTCTCTTGGTGAAGCGGTTTGGGATGCAACGCCGATTGGAGTGACGGTTCAGTATATTGCTGCGGTGATGTTCTTTGCTGGATTGGTTGCATCTATTCCGTTTGCATTAGGTATTGCAAAGGTGATTATTGTTGCTATTAATACTGAGGCGGAGCGTGAGATGGAGGCTGTTGATGCATTGAATTTGACAGGTCCAACGACGACTCAGCGTGCGTCGTCTCGTGAAGGTCGGATTGCGACTCAGACTGGGAGTCGGGGTGATGCTGTTGAAGAGGGAGGAACTGGTCCGTTTGATAATGTTGCAGAGTTGTTTGAGCCGAGTGATGATTATAAGATTGAGCCGTATCCAGGATATGAAGAGCATAAGCGGTATTGGGTGAATAAGCCATATGCGTATGTAGTTATTTTGTATGATGACCGTAATTCTGATTATCGGTATTATGTGGTTGAGCCACAGAAGACACATAAGGAGGATGCAATTTATGAAGAATTGAATCAGCGGTTGTCTCAAGAGTTGTTGTATGAGAATGTTGAAGAGCGAATTAAGGGTAATGAGGATGATGAGCGTCGGATTCGGACACGGATTCTTGAGGATAAGGCATTGGAGATTGCGAGAGAGTATAATATTTCGATTAATGACAAGTCGTTCCAGAAGATTATGTATTACTTGCGTCGTGATTATGTTGATTATGGGAAGATTGACCCGATGATGCAGGACCCTAATTCAGAGGATATTTCGTGTGATGGTGATAATCGAGAAATCTTCCTGTTCCACCAAGAGTATGAAGACTTGCTGACAAATATTAAGTTTGAGACGGAAGAGCTTCGTTCGTTCATTATTCAGTTGGCACAGCGGTCTGGTGAACACATTTCGGCTGCAGACCCAATGTGTGATGCATCACTTCCAGATGGTTCACGTGCGCAGCTGACTCTTGGGGATGAAGTAACAGATAATGGTAGTACATTTACACTGCGTATTTTCCAGGATGTTCCGTTTACACCAATTGACTTGATTTCGACGGAGACATTTAATATTCGGCAGATTGCGTACTTGTGGTTGTGTATTGAGCATGATATGTCATTGATTTTCGCAGGTGGTACTGCATCAGGGAAGACAACAACGATGAATGCTATTTCCTTGTTCATTCCACCAAAGTCGAAGATTGTGTCACTTGAAGATACTCGTGAGTTGACATTGCCGCACTCTAATTGGGTTCCATCAGTGACTCGTGAGTCATTCGGTGGTGAAGAGATTGAGGAGATTGATATGTACAACTTGCTAGAGGCAGCTCTCCGACAGCGGCCAGAGTACTTGCTTGTGGGTGAGGTTCGTGGTGAAGAGGCTCAGTCACTGTTCCAGGCTATGTCTACTGGTCACACGACATATAGTACGATGCACGCTGATTCAGTTGATTCAGCGGTATATCGACTTACTAATCCACCAATTAATGTTCCTGAAGAAATGATTCAGGCATTAGATATTCTGTGTATTCAGAATCAGGTGAATATTGAAGACCCAGAGACGGGTGAAGTTGAGAGAGTTCGTCGGAATGAAAAGATTGGTGAGATTGAGCGTCAGAAGAACACATTCCGTGTGTCTGATGCATACCACCGTGATGCTCAACGGGATGCATTCGTTGAGGATATTGAAGACTCGCAAGTGTTAGAGAACATTCGGGGTCAACAGGGGTGGACTCACGAAGAACTTGCAAGAGAGTTATCTGAAAGACAGCAACTGTTGAAATATATGGTTGAAGAAGAGTATGATTCATTGGATGAAGTGACACGGATTGTACAAGCCTATATGGTTAATTCAAAACGTGTTATGAATATGTTAGAAGATGATTCACTTCATCCAAGTGAATTCGATGATATTGAGGCAATTGAGACATTTGATGATGAAGTTCCAGATGCAGTATTGCCACACGAATTAGAACAGGATGTAATTGGACGATATAGCTAAACTTAAGATTAGGACAATGACAGGAGAAAATAACGAGAACGAAAGTACGGTAGAATTTAAAGATGAGTTTAGCCATAGAGACAGGTTCACCAAGGATATTGATGCAAAGGGCATTCGTGGAAATATTCAAACAATTGGATATGATATCTTTGGTGAATACTTTAGAGAAAATACAGGCTCATGGGAATGGGTTGAAGATAATCTAATTGAAGCACATATTGGAACGAATGTTGACTTGTATATGTCAAAAACGGCGATTTATACAATTGTGTTTACTGTCGTTGGGTTCCTGACAGGTTTGCTTGGTGGGTTTGTATTAATTCCACTAATTGGAGGAATGCTAGGACCTGGCGTGACTGTATTGGTCTCAACACTTGCATTTACTGTGTTGTTAGGTGGTGGTACTGCAGGGTATTTCCTTGGGAAGCCAATGTATGTATCGAATGAGCGAAAGCGCCGTATTGATGCAACGATACCGTTTGCAATTACGTTTATGTATGCATTGTCTCGTGGTGGAATGGATTTCATTGAAATTCTAACAACGCTTTCAGAATCTGAAGATGCATATGGAGAAGTTGCCCGTGAAGTTCAGCCAATTGTAAATGAGATGGAGAATTTCTCAACAGACTTTCAACGAGCATTGCGTAATGCAGGTCGTCGGACGCCATCTCAAAACTTTGAAGATTTCATGGATGACTTGATTTCTGTGTTTGATTCTGGTGCTGATTTGACAAACTTCTTAGAAGAGGCTGCTCAAGATGCAAGAGAACAAGCAGAGCGTGAACAGCAAAACTTTATTCAAGTGTTAGAGTTGATGGGAGAAGTGTATGTTACTGTCTTCGTTGCAGGACCACTGTTCCTTATCATCATTACTGTTGTGATGCAGATGCTTGGTGGTGGTGGTGGTGCAAGCCAATTGTATGGAATTATTTATGGTTTACTTCCTGTTATGAATGTTGGTTTCTTCGTTCTGATTAATGTTATTAGTATGGACGAAGGTGGATTAGCTTCGACATTGGAATCAGATAGAGATGTTTTAGGTCTTGAGTATACTGAAGAGAAGATTGATGAAATTGGTGAATATGATGAGTTAGAAAACATTCGTGGTTATAAAAAGTCTAAAGCTCGAAGAGATTTCATCAATAAACCGTTTACATATATGATTGATGACCCGAATTATTCACTGCCATTTACGATTCCTGTTGCAATTCTTGTTATTATTGTGTCATTAATTACGGGTGCGGCTGTTCCATCAGTAGAAGGATTTGTTGCTAGTCCTGTGATTAATACAACGTTATTGGTTTCTGGGCCACTATTAATTATGATGATTCCGTATACAATTTTCCACGAAATTGGTATGCGTCGTAATAAGCGGATGATGAGTCGATTACCTGAAGCATTAAAGCAGCTTGCAAGTGCTAATTCAATTGGTTTAACATTGACTGAAGCACTGACAACAGTGTCACGAAATACAAGTGGTCGGTTAGGAGATGAACTTGAGAAAGTCAGTAATGACATTCAGTGGAATTATAATGTTAATGCAGCGTTGATTGCATTTGCAAATCGACTTCGTGTTCCAGTGTTGACTCGAACAATTAAGTTGATTACAAAAGCGAATGAATCGAGTGGTGATATTGAGGATGTTCTAGAAGTTGCTGCAACAGATGTGATGAAACGGTATCGGTTAGATAAAGAGAGAAAACAGCAGATGATGATGTATACTGTTGTTGTGTTAATTTCATTTACAGTGTACTTGTTCGTTATTGTTCTTCTGGATGTTACATTCTTGGCTCGGTTCGCTGAGATTGGTAGTTCAGGTGGTGCTGGTGGCGGTGCTAGTGGTGCTGGTGGCGGCGGTGGCGGTGGTGCATTGAACTTCTCAGGTCTTCCAATTGGCCAAATTCGGCTTGGATTCTTCCACTCTGCTATTGTTCAAAGTCTTGGTTCTGGATTGCTTGCAGGTCAATTAGGCTCAAATAATGTTAAGAATGGTATGAAGTTCAGTGTTATTCTAATGATTCTTTCAACAATCATTTTCTATGCTGTTGTTTCAGGAACATTTGATGGAATTATCTAAGTAATTCTGATTTTTACTGTTTATTGGCTGTTTGCTTTCTGTGTTTTCTAATTAGCAATTTTTCTTTGGTATCCAAAAATTATTTATAGGCTCTTTGGTTAAGTATATATAAGTAATTTTATATGAAAGACCCAACAACTATTGAAACCACATCTCGGGACGAAATGATATGTCCTGATTGTTATACGGAAGGTCTAGAGGAACATAAGGCTTTCTCAAATGACTATAGCGGTAAAGCTGAGATTTTAAAAGCAACAAAATGTCCAAATCCATCATGTCGGTTTAATTCTGGTTTTCCTTCAGAAATTATTGAAGAACAGTATAAAGATAGGTCTATTATTGAGAAAGGTGTTGGTGTTGTTACAGGTGGTGAAGATGGGATTAATATTGGTAGTGTAATTATTAATGGGATTATTCTTGTTGGCGTGATTGTTATGTTAGCTTCGTTCTTGGGTGTTGATTTTGTTTCGTTTTTCAATGATGGGGGTTCAGCAGAAGTTCAAGGTCAGATTTATACGTTAGAAGGTGAACCTGCATCAGGAGTAACAGTACAATTAGATAATTATTCATCATATAATGCGACAACAGATGGTGATGGTGTTTTTGTGATTGAAGATGTTCCGTATGGGAATTATTCAGTTGTTGCTGAACCACCAGATGATTCTGAAGCTGGATTTGTTGAACAACCTGTTTCTGTTTCGAGTTCGGGTGTTTCTTTAGCTACAACTGGAAGTATTGCTGCTCAGTATAATAATTCAACATCTAGTTTGCAGATGCAGTTTGTATCTGTTCAACCAAGTACACGTGAACAAACAATTTCAAATAAAAACCAGTTGGATATTTCTCTTGTTTCACCACGCAATTTAGGGTCTGGAATGAATGTCACTGTCATTCCGTTGGATGATACACAAGCATCAGGTTCTAGTGATATTGGAATGGAAGAGTCTACTGTTGTAGTCCCTGAAGGAGATGTAATACAATCACAGGTTGAGGTTACAGGGGAAGTGTCAACTGAGTCATTTAATAATTCATATACATATACTGGTAATGAGAAAAACATTCAAGTGTATGGTAATTTACAACCTGAGTCTTTTGCTGTAGAACTTGAAGGAAATGCTAGTATTCCATCATATACAAAATCATCTACTGTTGGTGGTGGAGATATTATGAATGTAGATGTGTCGGGAGACCAGAGTGTTGGTAATGTTAGTGTTACATTATCTGGATTACAGAATACATCTCCGAATACACAGTCGGGTGTATACACGGGAGCGAATCCAGATGATATTTCAATTGACTCTGAGTCTGCTCCAAGTACTGCAACAGTAACACTTACAGGAGATATTAGCACTCGCTCTGTTGAAGATTCTGGAACAGTTGGTAATGGTGATTTAACATATGATTTCCAAGGAAACATTCCTGCAAAAGATATTGAGTTTACCTTTACTGGTGGTGAACCACTAAATGGGACAATTGATGAAAATAGAATTAGTGCAACTGGTGAAAGTGGGACAACAAATGAACAATACACGCTAATTCGAAATGCAAATGATACTACATACCAGCTTGAATTAGGACATACGGTAAGTCGAAGCAGTAGTTTGGTACGTGCAGGGTACTCTATTAATGGTAATGAAACTGAGATTTCGCCAGGTGAACAAACTATAGAGATTGATACAGAAGAAGGAGATACTGTTGTAATCTGGGTTGAAGCACGGCAAGAGAATGTCCCAACATCTGATTATACACATGGTGGTCAGTTTGAAGTCGAATCGTCTGAAGTTTCACAATCAGAGATTCAACCAGGAGGTTCTGTGGGTGTACGAGCAACCATTCGAAACCCATCTAGCAGTGCAAGAACTGAAAATATAAGAGTGTTTAAAGATGGAAATGTGGTCTCATCTGAGAGGATTTCAATTTCAGGTGGTTCAACTAAAGAAGTTGTTTTTGACAGGCTTTCATTTAGTAGTGAAGGTGTTCACTCTATCGAAATCAGTGATGGCAACCCAATGTATGTTGAAGTTGGGGAAGCGTCACTAGATTATGGGAGTGGGAGTATTTATGGTAAATTGAGTAGTTTGAATGCGTCAGGTCAGATTTCAATGGATACGACAGGAGATGATTCATATGATTGTCAAGTATCTGCAGATGGTGGTAGTTGTACAATTGATAGTGCCCCAGATGGTGAACAATCATTTGCCATTCGACAAGATGATGTTCAAAATACTGGGTTTAACATTACTTATATGGCACAAAATGGTGCAGAGAATATTACTGTTGATATTAATGGTGATGGTGAAAATGAAATATCTCATGCTGGTGTGTTACAGAAAGATGAAACAATCTCTGAGTCAGTTACACTGTCATCTGGAACATACGAAGTTGACTTTGATGTTGAAAATGGGGGCGCAGTTCCATATGAATTAGTATGGACGGAAGCAGGTTCTGTTAATCAACCACAAGTACAATTGAATGGAGAAACTGTCATTAATGAAGGTTCAACATTTAAAGGGTCTCGAACATATACAATAGATTCATTACCTGGGGGTGAGAATACATTCCAATTTAATTCACAAAATGGAGAGCCATACAATGCTGAAATTGAGTGGTCGGAACAGTCAGATGAAACAGTTCCACAGTTGTTAATTGATGATACACTTGTTTGTGAACGAAGCGACTTTAATGAAGAACGAAGATGTACAATTTCAACAGCAAATGTTGATGCAGGACAAGTTGCATTTACATTTGAAGGTGGCTCGGATGAATTTGAGTTCTCAGTTCAGCAGACAGCTCGTGCGGTTCCAATTAGAATCGAAGCAATGATTAATGATAGGAGTACTGAGATTCTTCAAGAAGAGGCAATTTCACAAACATCTGAAGGAGCATGGACAGCTGAAAAAACAATTGGAAATGATGTTGAATCTGGAAATAATACTGCGGTTCTTTCAACACAACAGGTGAATGGAATGGATGTTTCAGCAAGTGGAACAGTATCCTATACATATGATATTGCACAAGCAGATACGCCACAGATTATGTTAGAGACATGGAGAGGAACATCTCGATTTAATATCTCTGACTCTGCATTAGATGCAAATGGATATCTTGATTCAGAGACAACTGTTACAATTCCAAATGATACTGTTGCGTCAGGTAAGAATTCAATCACTGTTCAGTCAGAAAACAATGGAGGTGTTACAGTTAGGGTTCAAACTGTTAATGAAACTATTGTAGAGAGAGCCTTTAATAAAACTTCAAACGAGTCAGATAATAGTTCTGCTGAATAAGTGTTGTTTTTTCTTTTTTGTGATTATATGTGCTTTAATCATCTTGTGTAAATGATTTGTTGGTAGATAACTATGTTGTCGTTATATATAGTTTTAATATAGTAATATATTGTTGTTATTTTTATGGTTTTGTGTTAGGTATTCGGTTTGTACTGAATAAACACCGAAGGTTTTAAATCAGTTAAGAGAGAAATAATCTTTACAAGAATTATGTCTGGTAAAGATTCAAATTCACTTTCTGAGTACGTGTCTTCAAGTTCAGTTGGAGATGCAATAGATTCGCTCGGAGTGTATATGGACCGTTATGGTGAGCATTTAACATATGTGTATTTGCTATTGATTATGGCATTTATGGCGGGTGTTCGTTTACTCCCATGGGATGTATTTGTCAAGTCAGATAAAGTATATCTGTCAGGAAATGACGGGTGGTATCACCTTCGTCAAAGTATGTATGTGACTGATAATTGGCCAAATACAATGCCATATGATTTACTCACAGGATATCCTGTTGGTAAAGATGCAGGAACATTTGGAACATTGTTTGACCAAATCGTTGGAACAATCGCACTGATTATTGGATTTGGCGACCCATCACAAAGTACTGTTGCATTAACAGTTACATTGACAACAGTTGCATTTGGAGTACTTTGTGTCTTGCCATTATTCTACTTAACAAAAGAGATTAGCAATAGTAGCACTGGTGTTTTGGCTTCAGCTATTTTAGCATTATTCCCAGGATTATTCCTTGCTCGAAGCATTCTTGGAAATGGAGACCACCAGTCAGCAGAAGCGTTCTTCTTACTTGCTTCATTAGCAGCTTTCACATATGCAATTAAAGTTGCACAGAAGAACGTATTTGTTGTTGAAACATTAACACCTGATACAATTACAGACGCAAAAACAGAATTGAAATATTCAATTCTTGCAGGTGTGAGTTTAGGAGCATATCTGCTTGTTTGGACACCAGGTATTATTTTCTTCGCCGCACTTGGTCTTACCTTTGCAATTATTGCTTCGGTTACAATTTACTCAGACGAGCAGTTAAGTGAGCCAGCACTACTTGTTGGTGGTATTTCATTGCTAATTCCTGGCTTCCTTGTTTTAACTAGATTAGACTCGTACACATTCGGAGCTGCAGGATATACATTGCTACAAGTGTTATTCCCAATCGGTGTTGCAGTTGGTTGTTGGGTATTAATCGGAATGCGTCGGTATATCGAAAAAGAGAATCTTTCACCACATACATTACCTGCAGGAATTATTTCATCTGCAACAGTTGTTGGTGGAGTAATTTACTTCGGACTGCCATCTGTATTTGAAACATTATGGTTTAATCTGAAGCGAACATTGTTACTTATGTCTAGTTCGGAGACTCTCACAATCGCTGAAGCGCAACAATTTGTTACAGCAGATAACTTCATCCAACCAATTTTCTCCGAGTATGGAATGATGTTCTTTGTTGGAATAGTTGGATTCGTAATGCTCACAGCATATACTATCCTCAGCTATCGTAATGGAGAGTATATTAGCACACAAATTATGATTCTAGTGTTTGGTGTCTTTGTTACACTAATGGCATTCACACAAGTTAGATTTAATTACTATCTTGCACCATTTGTTGGACTCTTCGCTGCATACGCAATCTATCAGATTTTAGAGTTAACAGGTGTAAATTCAACTTCACTTAAGAACATTAGTGGGCATCATGTGATTGTCTTGCTGATGGTAGTTCTAGTGTTTATTCCTGTGTTAATTTTCCCAACTGGCGCAAATGCAGTATCTTCTGCAGACGGAGTTAATGGTGTTGGTTCGTACACAGCGTGGGAAGATACACTTGAATGGACTGCTAATAACACTCCAGACGATGGAATTTCCACGTTTGGAACATATAAGTCTACTGGAAATCCATATGCTGACCAAACAAATAGTACATATGGAGTAATATCATGGTGGGACTATGGACACTGGATTTCTTCAACAGGTGAACGTGCGCCCGTGTCTAATCCATTCCAGCAACATGCACAAGAATCTGCAGAGTATCTGCTTGCAACAAATGAAAGTGAAGCAGAACAATCTGTTCAAAGTCTTAATGAAGACTATGATTCAGAAGTGAAGTATGTTTACGTAGATTGGCAAATGGTCAGTCCAAATTCAAAGTTTACCGCTCCTGTAACATGGCATCCTGATTTGAATACATCAGATGTTATCAGTCCAATATATACACAGTCAGGTCAACAATTACAGACTGCAACTATCACTCGGCAACAGCGATATTATGAGAGTTTGATGGTTCGACTATACCATTATCATGGAAGTAGTGCATCTCCAGGTAATGTTGTTGTTGATTGGGAAAACACACAGGTTCCAACGCAAGGTGGTGGTTCAAGTGATGTTCGAACAATCACTCTTGGGCCGAACTCTGATTCAGGAATTCACAAATATGATTCTGCACAAGAAGCCCAACAACATGTTGAAAATGATAGCACTTCACAGATTGGTGGTATTGGAATCCATCCACCAGAACGAGTTGAAGCATTAGAGCATTATCGGCTTGTGAAAACAAGTAATGATTCAGCTTTACAAAGCCGAAGTTATCAATCTAGTGTTCAGAGAACTGCACAGTTCTCACAGACTGGAGACTTAACATACGCTGATTTCGTCACAGACCCATCTTGGGTTAAAATGTTTGAAAATGTAGATGGAGCAACAGTTGAAGGAAGTAATGCACCCGCAAATTCAACAGTGACAATTGTCATCCCGATGGAAAATCCTGCTCAAAATACAACATTTAATTATGTTCAGAGAGCTGAAACGGATGAGAATGGAAACTTTGAGATGACCGTTCCATATTCAACAACAGGATATGATAATTGGGGTCCAGAAAATGGACATGGTAATGTTGAAGTCCAAGCAGCAGATTCTGCACGAATCTATGCTACAGAAAGAGGGCTTGTAACATCTGAGAATGGAAGTGCTGAATTAGAGCAAACATTCTATGGTACTGAAACCGAGATTCAAGAAGGAAAAGTAATTGGAGAAGATGATTCACCTGTCACTGTTGAATTAGAAGAGTTAAGCCAAGAAGAGTTAAGAAACCTTTTCTCTCTTCAACAAACAACAAATACAACAACACAGACAGGAACAGAGACGGCAACTACAACTAATAATACCACTGGGAATGGTAGCTGATAGTTCGTAAAACAAGTTTACTTTCTCAATTTTGTTTGTATTATGACTGCACCTAATGTGCTATAAATACCTTTTAGAGGTTTATTTAACACAATATAGGCTTTATAAGTTGTTTTCGAAGGATTTATATATTGCAAGAATATACATATACACATAGGACTTAAACCTTACTATCTATTATGTCTACTTCACAAAACAACTCAATTACAAACATCAAATTATCAGAAGAACAACTGATTTTGACAACTGTGCTTTCATTAGTCTTCTGTACAGTTCCACTCTTAATCGAAAACAGTTTTCTTCTAGCTGCACTTTTATTGTTTGGTTTAGTTTCAAGTATCTTAGTTGCTAAATTTGCAGCTAAAAGTTATACAAAACGGGCGCAGTCTAGAATTGTATTTGGTGGAACCTTACTTTCGGTTGCTTCAGTTATTATTGCGTTTTCAACAACATTTATTACAGGTGTTGTATTTTTCATAACTTCTTCAATTTTTGTTTCAGTACAACTCTTCTTGAAACTCCGATGATTTGAACAATCATACAGTTCAAGGTTTGAAAAAATGATACAGTAAATTGATATTGTTAAATTTGCCTACCAATAAACTTTAGAGGGAATATTATATTTTAATAAGTATGTTTGACTTACAGGATAAATCGAATCCGTTAATTTCAACAATTGGTGTCACAATTGAATTATTATTATCACTTACTTTAGGAGTGATGTTAAAGACACATTTTCTAATGGAGCCAATTTATTTAACAAAAACAATAACATATTTCGTAATTTTCTCCGCATCAATCATTTATATCCTATATTTAACAGTCAAAAACTTGACTGATGTAAAACAAAAATATGTTGAAGGATTAGTTGTTGGTTCAGGTGGAGCAATGGCTATTTTGTTATATGTTCCTGTTGTATTATTCACTCCATTAGCTGAACAATTAGCAATAACTACAACACAAGCTGGAGGTGCAACAAAACTTGTCTTTGGAATGCAGTTCTTCTTTATATTCTATATTATTGGGATTGTATTAGTTGTGCTTCTTACTATGTTAATTGTTAAAGGAAGTGAATTGTATGCAAAAGAGCCTCAAGAAAAAGTTGAAAATGATGGTGAAGATAATTCTGTTGAAGAAGAAAGTGAAGATTCTGAAAATGATGATACTGAAGATGACAAAAAATCTGATTTAGATTCTTCTATTGAAGATGAGAATGATGTAAATGAAAAACCCGAAAAATAATATATAAATAATATTTGTATTATTTTACAGGGTATTTGTTAGAAATTTTACCGATAATATTATATATCAGTTTTTGTATATGTAAGAATACTGTGACTTTAGAAGATAACTCTGAAAGTGTGAATAGTGACTCAGATGCAGAAGCTCCTGCCCCTGAAGAAGTAGACCCAAAACCTGAAACATCCGTAAGTAGTCAAAAGTGTTCAGAAATGAGACAAAAACTTAGAGAAGAGAACGAGTATATGTCAATTGCAGACACTATTGATTTACCTTTATGGGATATTGTCGCTCATATTCGTGGAAACTGTGATTGTGATGCTGATGAAGCACCAGTTACTGAAAATACACACAAACCATGGGCTGAAAAAGAACTAGTTAAAGAACTATATATCGAACAAAACTATCATTTCACTGAAATTGGAGAATTGTTTGATTGTCACCACGAAACCGTCAAGAATTGGGCACGAGATTACCATGAAATAACCATTATTGATGATAGTGTTAGAACAAGTAGTAAAACTGTTCGAGAACTACATCGAATTGGTATCCAAAATGATGATGATATTGATTTACCTCCAGAAGCTCGGGAATCTCCATTTGGTTCAAGTGAAAACTAAAAACAATTGTAATTCATTAAATTGAGTCTTTGTTTAAAACCTCTTCAGAGTTATTTTTCTCTATACATACATTCTACCCCTTCCCAAAAAGTATAAGGCAATTGATATAAGAAATATCTTCAAGAACATATCATGTCAAGTGACCGCTCTAGTAGCTCTCAGATTATAGCTTTGTTTTTTGCGCTGACTGTTGCTATGTCTTCCATTTTCGGAGGAGTAGCTCTCGCAGACCACGGAGCTGGCTCTGGGATTATTTCAGCAGGAAATGTATCGACAGAATCAGGAACAGCAGATGACATTGTTGTCAATATTACATCACAAGATGGTAGTGTAACATATAAAACAAATCTTTCAGAAGGAGAAGGGTTCTCAAAGTCTTTGAATTCAAACCACACATATGAAGTAACTTTCTCAGAACCAATTCACCTAAATGAAACAGAAACAATCGAATTAGATGATGGGGACGATATTGACCTTGGAGATATTGACCTTGCTTCAAACGGAAAATCAGAGATTAATGGTGAACTTGAAACACAAGGCGATGAAGATTTCGTATTTTTACAAGTAAATGATTCTACTGGCTCTGAAGTAGCTAGAGGTCAATATGAGGTTGGGAATTATTCAATTGTCGTTGATGGAGATAATGGTCCATATGAGATGACTGCTTCAGCAACTAATCACACACGAGAACAAGTTACATTTAGCCTCAATTCAGAAGAGCGGACTACACAAGACTTTGTTTTAGATGAAGAGCAAGACGGGACTGTTGAAGGAACAATCACACTAAATAATGAAAATGGTCAAAATGCAACTGCTGAATTAGTAGATAATGGAGCCGTAGCCGAATCACAAACTGATATTTCTAGTGGTGATTCATATAGTCTCTCTGACCCACCTGGAGAATATACATTACGAGTTTCTGCACCTGACTATGAAAACTTTACTACTACAGTTCAACTAACAGATGGTGGCACAATATCAAATGATATTACTCTTAATCTTGAAGACCCAACTATTTCAGGAACAATTTCCACAGAACGAAGTGATTATTCAAATGATGTAAATATCACTGTAAAAGATAGTGGTGGAACTATTGTAACGTCTGAAGATTTCGAAGCAAATGGAGATTATAATGTTAGTGTTCCATCGACTGGAACATATGAAGTGATTGCAAACTCTAGTAATCACTCGTTAGAGTCTCAAGATGTTACAATTAATGACGCAACAGATGATTTAGAAGATGTTGACTTTGACCTAGAAGCATCTGATAGAGGAACATACGAGCTTGAAGTTGATTCGGTTGATGGTAATGCAACTTCAATAGATGTTGTTGCACTAGAGACGGGCGATGTACAAACAATCTCTGATGGTGGAAAAGCAACATTTGATTTACCAACAGGCGAATATGAACTTGAAGCTAGTGCGTCAGGTTATGAAGTACAAACGACAAATGTTACAGTTGAAGAATACTTTATAAAGTCCTCATCCCTTACCCTCCAACTTGCAGATGGAAATGTAGAAGGTTCTGTATTTGATGACTTCTCACCGTCATCACAAGACTTTACAGTCTCAGTTCAGGGAACATCAAATTCAACTACTGTTCAAAATGGAAACACATTTAGTTTCCAATTAGACCCAGGTGAATACACTGTTCAAGCAACTGCAACAGACTACATTACAGCAACTAACAATGTCACCATTACACCAGAAGGAACTCAATCTATTGTTCTTTCACCATATAAACCAAAGAATATTTCAGTTAACCTCACAATGGAAAATTCAACAATTGCTCCAAATGGAACAGTGACTGTATCCGAAACAGGGAATGATTACACCATTGATAACAATGAAACATTCAACATTACTGGTTTATCCCAAGGCACATACACGTTAGAATCTAGTGCAGATGGACACATTACACAGACAACAGAGATTGAAGTTGATAGCGATGGAGCAGAGCGTAATATTACACTTGCAGAAGACACAGGCCCAACAGGATTCTTAGGAATTACTGTTACAAGTGATGATGAAAGCGCATCAAACATCGAAATTTCAATCAATGAAACAGGGCAGACATTCTACGCTGATGATAATGAAACCGTACAAGTTGAACTTCCAGATGGAAACTACACTGTTGAAGCAAATGCAGCTGGATATAATCAAACAGCAACTGATGTTTCTGTCGTATCAGATTCAACAACTGCTACATCATTAACTCTCAATAGTTCACTCCCTAGTGTTAATGTACCAGGTGTTCGGATTGTTACAGATAATTCATACTGGGTTGGACAAGACTTCTGGAGAGAAAACTTAAGCAATTATTCAGAAGTTCGATGGGAAAACCAAGTTACAACAGTAACATTAGATAGAAGTATTAATTCATCTACAAATGTATATAATGACTCTGTTGAAAATATTACTAGTCAAATTGGACCAAACAGTGACTATATTCTGTATGGTGTTGATTCAAGTGGAAATAAAACACAAATCGCTAGTGTATTCTTAGGAATTCAGACACTAAATGCATCATTCAATCCAAATACTACTTCTGAAACTGCTGAAATTGCACTTAATAGTAATAGAGATAATGGATATGAAGTAATTGTTTCACAAGAGTCTTCAGATACAAATACTCTTGATAAAACCGAACTAAAAGAACTCTTTGGACAAAATGCAACAACTGAAATCAGAGAGATTAATGGAACAGATGAAGTTGTGATGGAAGTACCATCTGGTGGATTTACAACACAAATGAATGTATCTGAATTAGAACGAGCAGATTATAACTTTGATTTCAATGTTGTTGACACTCCAACACAAGCTGAAGCACATGTAACACTTGTAGTTCCTGAGTTTGAAGGTGAACCAGATGCGGTTGTTGAAGAGAATGGTCGATATTGGCTTGGCCAAGAATTAGAGGTTGAAGATAATATTGAAGATGGAGAAACAATCAGTATTTATCGAAATGATACAACATTTGTTCAAGAATTAACAGCCGATGAATTTGGAGTGGTCCAAATTAGAACTGAACAGATTGATGTTGGTGATTATCATATCGAAGATAGTGATGATAACCGAATTATCAACTTCTCTGTAAAAGAACAAACTGTTACTGCTAACTTCACTGATGATAATGTAACAAATGGTGGAACATTATCAGAAAGTGGCTTAACAATTGATAGTAATCGTGCAACATACGATTTACTAATTGAAGCAAACTACTCTAATTCAACAATGAATGGAGAAGAACGAGTAGACCCATCAACGCTTGCGAGTGCCCTTGGTCTAAACACAACGAGTGAAAATGAGACAAGTTATGCACTTGCAACAAACTTATCAAATCCAGAAACGCTTATTGTTGATTTCGAAAACTTATCAGCTGGTGAATATCGATTTAATGTAACACCAGAAGATGCAACAGGAAACGCATCAACAAATATTACAGTCAAAGTACCAGTTGAAGGACAAGCTGACTTTGAAAAACAATTCTATACAAATAGCAGAGGTGATATTGCAGATATTGGTGTTACCTTTGGCGGTGATGCTGAGAATGTAACACTCAATATTGGTCGATTTAATGAAGTCGGATACACACTCTCTGCAAGAATTACAAAGAGTTCTCAGATTACAGATGCAGACTTAGAATTCGACACATCTAAAGCAGGTCAAGGCAACCCAACAGAAGTACTCCAATCAGATGATTCGAATGTTGATATCGAAATCTTGAGTGAAACAACATTACCAGGAAACAGAACACTTGCTAACGCACGATACTTAATGGAAATGAAAGTAGATAACCAAACAACAGACATTTCAACTCTCAACCTCTTTGATGTTGGAGTTGAAAGTGGTGCATTCTATGGAACACCACCAACAGTCAGTTCAGTTGGTTCAGAGAGTGTGATTGTAAACCGTTCTGTTAACATGAATGAAATTGGAAATGAATCATATGTCACACTTGGTTTCAATGTTACTGGTCTTGAAACCCAATTAGATTCATCAGGCAGAACGGCATCTGACTTCCAACCAAATAGTTCATTTGCTAACGCATCTGGTATTTCAGTTGACATTGAAAAAGACAATGCAGGGCTGAATGCAGACCCACAATCAGTCAATATGGGTGAAGCCCTTGCATACCATTATGTGACACCAGAAGAACGAGCAGACGCTCTCAACACAGATGTTGGTAATAATACAACAGCAGAAGATGAAGTTGGCAACCATACAATGGTCTACTTCGTGTTCGATGGTTCAACATTTAACACATCTGGTGATGGAACATATCATGCTGAAATGAATGTGACAGAAGAAAACGCATTTGTGAATAATAACAACATCAACTTCACTGCTAACTTCACACTTGTTGAAAGTGAGACAAACTTCGACCGACACTGGTCTGACGACTTGTTAGTACTCCCAGAAAGCAATCAAACACTTTCAGGAACAACAACACTTCCACCAGGAACAGAATTAACTCACGAAATCCGAAGTGAGAATGTCAGGTTCCCATACTATGAGTCAAAAGATGTTGAAGTGACTGAGAACCAGACATTCAATGCAACATATGACCTATCGAACTTCCCAGTTGGTCTTGAATTCAACACTAGTATTCCATCTCAAATGGAGAACAAATCCATTGAAGTAGTGTCTGAAATTCAGCCAGCCCCACCACAGGATATGTCAAATGTAACAATCTTCACACAAGTTGATGAGCAGTCCACTCCTGCAACAGTTGAATTAGGCGACAGAACAATTGATACAAGTGGTGAACCTGCTAGAAGCACTGTCTATGTGCAGAAAGGAACGTATCAGTTAACAGGAACAATGGAGCAAGGTGATACAAATGTTACAATTGATGAAACTGTGACAATTGACTCTAACGATGAGCCAATTATTGCAAACTTCAACAATAATAGTGGTAATGTAACATACGCTGACCCACGAGACCTCCCTGATGATTACCAGCTTAATGTCAGTGTGAATAACGAGTCTGGTTCCCCAGTTGCTGGAATTGTTAGTGTTGGTGGTCAAAGCAAGGTTGCAACAGGTGGAACAGCAACATTCCAACTTGAAGAAGGTTCATACTCTGTTGAAGCAAATGCTCACCAACACGAAAGCGGACAAACACAAGTTGAACTTGACTCTAATGAAACAATCTCAATCACATTAGAAAGCAGACAAGTTGAACTTCCTGAGCCAGCGAATAATAGTTCAAGTGGGACTCCAACATCAGAAACACCAGGGCAACCAGGATTTGGTGTTGTTATTTCACTCCTTGCATTGCTTGGGGCCGCCTTCGTTGTCAAACGAAAACAGTAGACCAACTAACATTTTTTAACCGAAACTAACTAATAGCTACAGAATTATATTAGTAGTATACTGTCTGTGATGAATGACTCTGCCCATAATTACCCACCTGCTTTCCTTTGTTTGAGTGCATACTATGGTATTCCACAGTATTTACAACCACATATCGATGAAAGTATCCTCAAGGCACTAAACGATAAACAGAAAACTAGAGCAGAAAATGGGCTATATGAGAGAATGTCAGTCATTCCTCGAACAAAAGGGATGTATTGGGTCATTTCATATTCTAACGAAGAAGCAAAAGTCTACAGCATTAATTATACTGTCTCATCATGTACGTGTCAAGATTACCTGTACAATTGCGCTCCAGAACCAGGATTAGTCTGTAAACATGTTTGGAAAGTTCGATTTTTAGTAAATCAAAATGCCATTCCAAGTGAAAATGATAACCCATATAATTGGTTGTTAACTAGTCTTGATAAAGATATACGGTTTTATCTTTCACAACAAAAACAACAATTATATAACAAAGCAATTGAATTGCGAAATGAAATAGGTGATGAAAATAGTCGCACTATTGATTATTGGGATGCATATAAAAAACGAGCAAAAATCCATTCCAAACTTACAGAAACTGGCGATATGAGTGTTTTTGAACAAACACCTGAAACAGTCACAAAACCAAAACAATTTTCTCCAAAAGAAAAAGACAAAAACTAAGTCAATTCATACCAAATATAATGTATGGAAATAACATCTAATGTAGAAGGAACGATTGTCAGAGACAAGCTGCAAGAAGAGCCTGTATTTATTGTTAAAAATACTCAAAAACAAATATCTGAACAAGTTGCAAAATATGATTATAATAAGAATCCAATCACAGTCTATGAATTAGAAAATGAGAAAGAATACGCTTGTTCAAAAGAGGATGATGCGATTATGGTTGTCTATCCAGATGCAATCGATAAACATTTTGGAACATTACAAGTTGAAGCAGATGAAGTAATAGAACTAATTGAACGAAAGAAAATTAAGCCATATTATTTCCCGAACAGTAGACTTGAACAGATAATCAACTGATATATTTTTGAAAACTCACCGAAAACACCCTGTCTTCAATAATTATCTAATACCACATTTTGAACAGATTGACTCACAACTTCGATTGATTGAGTGGCATCAATAACCGTGAATTCTTTCGGCTTTCTATCTGCGACAGAAAGATATTGCTTCCTTACTTTTGTTAAAAACTCTCGTTTCTCAAAGACTTCATTATCTGAACCAGAGATTCGATTGAGAGCTTCATCAACGGGTAAATCAAGCAAAATAGTATGGTTTGGTTTTTGCGACCAACTAGCGTCTGCTGACTCATCAACAGAAAGACCGATAAAATCATCAGTAGGATGCGTTAATTTCTCTGGGTATGTTTCTGGATGGTGAGCTAACCCAAATAGATACTTTCCAACTTCAGGAGTTTCAGAATATAATGATTGTGGAATTTTATCTTCAGCTGTATTAAAAATCATATTAGCGTCTTGATTTGAAATATTAAGTTCTGATTCATGTAGCGTACTCAGATATGATAGTGAATCTCCATTAATCATATCATTTAGAGACAAGCTTTGATATGCATATCGTGAACCAATATATCTATCACAAATAACATTGTTTCCATCGTTAAGAGCTGGTTTAATTGTATTTTCATAATGGTGAGCGTGGTCTGCTAAGAAGAAAAATAAAACCGATAGTGGATGAGTCTCATCAGTACTTATTGCATTTCTAACTTGTTCACCAAACCAATCTACAGTATTCCATTTTTCATTATACCCTTCAGAATCATTTGGTTCTGTTGTTAAAACAGGGTTATCTACAACTTCTGTAAGTGCATTTTGGGCTGTTGTTTTACCAGCTCCGTCAATTCCTTCAATCGTTATTAAAAGAGACATACTATGATATAGCAGATACTTATATAAAATTATTTCGAACTTTCTTTTCACGCAACTTGAAGTTTAAATCCAACTAATTTATCGTGAGAAACCTCACATATCAATTTTGTCTTTTGGTAAATGCAAGTCCCAAATGTATCGAGGAGAAAGAACAAGACAGTCTTCTCCTCTAATTAACTCTCCTTCAACAACTGCAATTGGACTCTCTTTATCAACCCGCTCAAATAATGAAGCAACTGGACAATCAAAACAAGAGACATATTTAATAACCCAAATAGCATCATCAGTTTCATAGTCTTCAGGTGCTTCTTTTCTTTTTAAAATACATGTAACATAATTTCCGCTTCGAATTGTATCATTGTCACCTTCATCATGTTCTATACAATCACACGAAACTTTTGGTTCTACATCTTTATTTGACGAACCACACCGAGAATACAAGTTATTATTGAAGATTTCATCAAAATACTGTTCACGTTTGGATTGGTTTGTCATAGTTACCATATAATTTATAAACAATACATATAAATCTTTTTTACAATTTAATTACATAATCTCAAATTCTACCAAAGCAAAAATATTTAACTGTTGATATAAAAATAACATATAACATACATATATGAACAAACGGATAATTATAGCTGCTTTCCTAACTATAGTTCTTGTAGCGGGTGGAAGCTTTGCATTTATGAACTTAAATGGTGAACCAAGCTCGCCGCCATTTGAGAAAACAAATGCAACTGTTCCTGATAACAACACATCATTACCACAAGGAATTTTAAATGATACTGTCACTGAAGAAACTGTAACTAGAAGTTCGCTTCAATTAGCTCAATCAAAAGCAACAATATCAATACAAACACAATATAACACGGATTCACAACGTGAAGAAACAGTCTATACGCCACAAAAAACATACAAACAGATTTATATTAATGGACAAGCTTCTGAAGAAAAATATTACACAAATGATTACACAGCCATTCAAGAGTTCCAAAATAATGGATATGAATTGACTCTTGAAAGACCAGATAACCGAATATCAACTCACACGCACGAAAATAGTTTGAAAGCACTTGTAAATTCAGTTCCATTAACATTACAAAACCAAACTATTGAAAATGGAACAACATACTTCCATTTTGATGGAAACTCTTTGTCTGGAACAGCATCACAAAACCAATTAGCTGATGTTTTTTCTGTTGATTCTGTTGATAGAATAAATGAAGCAGAGATGACAATATCCCAGAATGGAGTTATTACATCGGCTACAATAGACTTTAGAGCAACAGAAGATGGACAAAGTTTCCCTGTTTCAAAAACATATTCTCTTGAACAAACACCAGATGCACAAGTAAATCAATCTAGTTGGGTTGATGAAGCAATGCAAACCAATGCATTAGTAGACGCATACATTCTCAGTGATAAAGAAATGGTGTTGCATCATCAAGCAGGTGTGACAGTTCAAAATGGTGATTCTCTCTCAATTCAAACACCAACAGGGAAAGTATATACAAAAGAAATTACAACAGGATTTGGACCAAATACACAAATTCAATTATCTGAACAAGATGGTGAAATCAATATGGTAAGAAATGCAAATAGTTCTGTTGAAAATGGGTCTGACTTCCTTTCAGAGTCAGGAGAGTATATTGTCACTATTAGAACACAAGAAAACGGAACCGTTTCATTTACAACGGTTCAAAGTTAAACGTGTATAATAAACCTTCCACCTAGCAAACATCTTTAACCCTAGATGAGAATCAATAATATAATTAATGTATAGTCAAACTGAAATCCAAACTAAAATTTCATTACTTGGAGTATTAGCAATTATTTCTCTATTAGCTATAACTTCATTTGCAGGCATAGTCGGAGCAGCTCCATCAACAGCAGCTCACTCTGAGACAGTACCAACGGATTCAACGGCTAATCAAATTGATGAAGTTCAAGACGATACCCAAGAATGGTGTGTCTCCTTTATGAATACAAATCGAGACACAAGTGTTCTCGGCGGCATCTCTTGTAGCCAAGTATCTGATATTTCTCCACACCAACAGATTCAACTTGATTATTCTGCACGAAATCAAGGGCCGACTGAGTATATATCTATCACTATGAATAGCCAAGCATCACTTCCAGCAAGTGCTAATATTTCTATTTCTAAAGACGGTGAAGAAATCGCAACATATGAAGATGCGGATGAATCACTTGCCTTCGTTGAAGAACGCCACTACAACTACTTGACTGAAGATTATAGCTATGTTCAAGATAGCGATTACGAAGAGATATCATCTGACATTCCACAGACAGACTTCAGAGAAATGGACTCTTCTTATACTGAAGAAGAAATCGAAACATTACTTGAAACTGAAATTTCAGAAGATGAACTTAGAGACTTGCGTTTGTATCAAATGACTCTTGAAGCAGGACAAATTAATTCAATAACAGTAAATGAAGATTATACAGAAAGTGACTTTAGTGGAAGTTCAGAAGAGTTTGACTATGAAATATCATTAGACATTAACAGCCGAGGAAGTTTTGTCGGTGGAACTGACTTTACTGTTACTCGAACAGTCTCACGAGATGTACTTTCAGGTGAGGCTCCATCAAATCCAATCTTAGATAATCAGGGGAGTTCTTCAACTAGCACAACTGCAGATTCACAAGTACGAGAAATTGTCCAATCTGGATTTGAAGTTGTTCTTAATGATACAATTAGAACTGATATCTCACGATATACGGATGGTTCACAACAAATCTCTGCATTACAAGACCCATCTATTCCACCAAATTCAAATGGAGAAAATGATGCAGTGGGTGTTGCAGAAAACGTCTCTAACCTTCGAGAAAACAGTACAAGATACCCAGCTGTCATTTATGGAAGTGGTACACAAAATGAACTACAATTCGGAACCGCATATTATGGAGTTCCTGAAGCTAATTATCATTATCTAGTATTAACATATGCTTTCCAAGGAGAAACGGATAGTTCGCAAGCAGAAGTTGATATTATTAACCGACAAGGCGAAACAATTTCTAGTGAAAGCCCTCGATATCTACCAGAAACAGTAGATAGTAGTATTGACTTGAATGAACGAGAACAATTTAGACAAGCTGTTGAACAAGACACTCTAAACACAAGAACAGTAACAATTGCATTAAGCGAACAAGAAGTTAGATACATTAATAATAACTATGAATCGTATGTAACATACAGCACTGATGGTGGGTCAGACACACTCTTATTATATGAGTCCAGCATAATTAGCACAGACACACCACAAGATGGTACTGAACTTCCTGAAGAAGAAGAACCTGAATCAGAAGATTATGAAGAAGACCCTGCAACATTCGATATTGAATATCGGATGCAGTACGAAAGAAATGCTGAATTTGACCAGATTGATGTTATTCCAGGGGAAACATTCAGTATTCCTGTTACAATTACAAACGATGGAGACAGCCGAGTTGAACGAACAATCGGATTGTATGATGAATATGATGAAAATCATATGGACTATGGAGAGATTGTTTCAGAAAGAACAGTAATGGTTGAACCACAATCTGAGCGAACTGTAATCCTTGAAACAACATGGCAAGGATACCAACACGGAAATCACTCATTAACTATTTATGACACAACAAATGAACGTGAAGAATGGGAAGAACTTTCAAGCTTAGAAGGTCAAACGACATATTCAGCATATGTTCTCCAACCACCAACACTTGAAATTATTGGTATTAGTACACCTGATTCTTGGGTACAACATGACCACCTACAATCCTTAGTTGCAGTTAAAAATGTTGGTGACTTAGATACTAGCTTTTATTCAATCTCCAACAAACCATTTATTCAAGGTAAATTCGGACCATGGCAAGGGTCACGAACAAAATATGTCGGCGGTGGAGAAGTCCGTAGTGGAACTCCAGGCGGAACAGTCAATATATACTTCAATAGAAATACAAACTACACAGCAGATTATCCAAACCCGAACCAATACTATGAAGAAGAACTTTGGAGAAATAATGCACCATATCATACATTAACTTCTGATATGACAAATGATGAAACTGGTGAAGAATACGGTGACTTTAATCTAACCTTTGAAGCAGTCCACCCATGGGCTGTTATTGATGGTGAAAACTCTGTCTCAAATACACCACACACTGACTTTGTTACATATGACCAGCTAGAATACCCACAAATTGAACCTGCCTCTGATGGAGGAAGTGGAGACTCTACTGAAACAACCGAAACAACCGAAGATGGAAGTAGTATACAAGATGGAAGTATAACAAATTCAATCACTGGAAATATCGTATATGAAAGTTTCTCACCAGGACCAGATAACGCATTTACAAACTATTATGGAGATGCTACAATTGGACAAGACAACCAATCAATTTACCAAAATGAATTGCGTAATTGTCACTTAGATGGAGAACATGATACATACACAAGAGATGTATCTGCAGACATTAATGAAGAAGAACTTGTTGACGCATGTGGTGGTGTATGGCAGAAAGGTGTCGAAATTTACCAACTTAAAATTTCAAACATCTATCTCCGAAACACAACAAATGAAATGACTGATAGAACTACATCACTATTAAATCCACAAACAGGATACTTCACACTCGGAAGTGAGCCATACTATCTTTCTGCATGGCCATACACAGAAAACGATACATCATATGTATCTAGTGAAGATAATGGCCAAGGTGGGCAAAATTCAATTGATACAACAGAATTTGCTGATTCAAATAATCACTATCCAGGTGTTTCTAGTTGGGAACCAACAACATTCGGTACGAATACCACAATGTCAATTGAAGAAATCAATTCGCTATTAGCCCAATATGAAAATGGAGAAATCACTAGAGATAACTTACAACAACAATTGTTGAGCGAACAAGCATATCAAAATGGAGAGAAAGCATTTACAGATAGAGGATTAGATAGAGCTACAAGTTGTGATGGTTCAACAACTAGCCAATTAGATACTCCAGGGTCTCCACCTGACTGTGCTGGATTCGGTATTGATACTGATACAATGCCAACAACATTAATTGAAAATATTCAATCTCCAGTTGAAAAAGCAAATAATCACTATGCATATGTTGACGTTCACGTTGTCAACGACGGAGAAAGTTCTTCAGCTAAAGCAAGAATCAAGGTTATTACTGATATTGACGGTGCTGGTATCGGTGGAACAGATGTAGTTGGATATGCAACATCTCATGTTAACTCTCAAAGAGACAAAATTGTGAGAGTTCCAATAGTTGTTCCAAATGAAGAAGTTGCAGACGGAAAACACAATCTTCAAGTCCGTGTTAGAACTGAACCAGATTATATAAGATATACAGATGACCCTAGTGTTGGAGGAAGTGAATACATAAGCAGTGGCGAAAATCGATTTGGTGTAGACTTCTACGGTGAAACGTGGGAAGACTTTGTATTCCAAAATGTCTCTAGCCCAGTATATAATCAAAGCTATGATATTAGCCAATTATGTAGTGGTATTGGTGTTGGTCAATGCGACACAACAAACAAGCAAACAACCCACTTCTCCACTTGGAATTATACAAATGAAGGAGGTGAACGAGGCGCACTTGAAATCGAATCTTCATACGGATTCTATGAAACACCAACTGGTGCAGGCTCTGATTGGCCAACATCACACCACCGAGACGCAACAGAACACCAAGATGTAGTTACAGATGATGTAGACAACTGGTTATATGCAATTCCAGATGATGAAAACTGGGCATCTAGCGATGAAGACATTCAAAAACCAAGACTTGAATCATTCGACCCAGATGTGACAGAAACTTGGGTAATGCAACACCAAGTCCAAGAACCAGGCATCTACAGAGTCTATGTTACACAAGAGCGTGTAAATAACGAGCAAGAAGCAGGCACACTAACTGAATACTACAATACAACACATTCAATGTGGGGTACAACAGCAGGTGGAGCTGACTCTAGTGTCCAAACATACCAGAACCAATCTCACTACTTGACATACCAAGTATATGATATTAAAAGCCCTGTTTCAAGATTCCACTATGAAGCAGAAGACGGCCCAAGAACCCACTCATCAACAGAGTTTGATGACACAACAGAAGGTGATGTTGATGTATGGGAAGGTGGAACCCTCCACTTTGACGGAAGAGAACGACTCTACTGGTCACTTGAACAGTATAATAACGGAGTCGCAGATACATACAATGTATCATCCGATAACGTTGGAGTTGAACTATACGATTGGACATTCTCAAGTGGAGATTCACGAATCTACCAACAAGCTCACGACAATAGAGGCGGTAGTGCAGAAGAAGGAAAAGTCTCTCGTAGATTCAATACTTCAGGAACACATACAGTTGAACTCTATGTTGAAGACTACCCATCATACACACAAGGAGCTGCAAACTCTAACACATCAAGACAACGGGTAACTGTCACAGAAGATAACCAACCACCAAGCATTGATATCAACTATGAGAGTAAATATCAAAACTGGAATGTTGACAATCCAGATGTTGTATGGTCAGGCACACCAGCTGACAGAAGTGATGAATTTACAACAGTTGACTTCTCTGTTGATGTAGATGATAATGCAATTGGTCTTGAATGTGGTGGAACATTAGATAATGGAGAAACAATGGACCATTGTGGTTGGACAAAAGATGATGGTACTTGGAATAGTGTTGACCACGGAGATGTTGTTGAACAAGCAACATGGCTCTCAACCATCCACTACTTAACACGACAGAACTCTGATGAATGTATCCAATTCTACGGACAAGACTTCAGTGCAAATGAAAACCAAGATGAATATTGTCTTGATGTGAAATATGATACACAAGACCCAACAGCTGAATATACTGATAACAGAACATGGATTTGGGCTGACCATCAACACGCTGACAACAACTATGTTGTCGAATATGATGCAAGCGCATCCACAGACAATGGAGACCCACAAATCGGCCTTCACGATGACGCATTCCGACACACATATGACAGTGACGGATGGCAAGTGAGCGCAACTGAAGAAGCAACATACAACCACGATAGTAATGATGATACCAGAACAGAAACTGAAACAATTGAAGTCAGAGACTGGTACGGTAATGAAGATGACACAACAGAATCTGTAACAGTATACTCTGATAATGACAGACCAGAAAAAGATAGGTGTTCATCTGGCAGTGCAGGAAGTGGTGATGACTGTTATGATTCAGAAGATAACACTGATGGTGAGCCAGGCGGAGGTGCAGAAGGCAACTATGGAGATGATTTCTCCAATAGTGCTAGTGCAGAAGCATGTATCGTCATTGAAGAAACAGGTGTTAATGGAGGAATTGGAATCCATAGTGTGAGCGCAGACGGAGACGGAGAGATTACATCTGAAAGTGAATCGAGTACAACAGTCTGTGTTGACGCTGATGCTAGTCCATCTGCTTCAGCATCTGCAAGTGCAAGTGCAAGCACACCATCTGCTTGTGGTGAGACAAACACTGCAACAGATTACGACCAAGATTATGATTATGATGATGAGAGAAGTTCATCAACAGTAACAGTTGAAGATAAACACGGAAACACTGACACTTGGACAATCGAAGCCTACGCAGAAGCTGATGAATTCGACACAGACAAGGATACAGATTCAGCAAGTAGTGGAGCATGTCCGACTGAGAGTAAAGATGATAGTAGCAGTAGTAAATAACAAATCAATATATTAGACAATATAGTAGAAAAGAAAACTTTTTATCTATTCGGTTGTTATTGTTCTCTAATGACTGTTCCTGAATATTTAGCAAAATTTCCTTTTACTAATGATGCAAGTGAAGAAGTATCAAAAACATTTGATACTGATGATGCATTTGATGAGAAAGTTCTTAAAAGAGCTGTTGAAAGAGTCAGAAGTGGTGTTGACACAAAAAACACAAAGCCCGAAGAGGATTTATCTATCGATGCAGAAACAAACCTTTTATCATACCCTGTAGCCCGTATTTTAGTGAGTTTGTTAGATGATAATAGAATTATTTCTCGGTATGCTGAGGCAGAAGCTAAAACGGCAATTAAGTATTTAGATGAATCATCTGAAAGTAAACAGAAGAAATTTTCTGAATTTCGGACAAAATCAACATTAACTGTAGAAGATATTTGTGAAGAATATGATATCGATATTCAAAAATACTCTCAGAAAGAAATTACAGCAATCCTTGGTTCTGATGATTTTAGCACTTTGAATCAAAAAGAAAAAGATGTGTTTTTATCAAATCTAGAAGCTTCAGTTTCGATTTCAGAAGATGATTCTAGTAAAGAAATATTACAGAGGATTGCAGAAAATTCAACATTAAATCGTTCAGATTCATTTTATGAAATTCCTGTTGAATCCTATGTGCAGGCATCTGCAAAACTTGAAGGTTCACAAACATCATTGTCAAACATGCCATTATATAATGGGCAAGTTTATATTCCACATGAGACATTGTTGCTTTTATTGGAGAAGTTAGTGTATGCTGATATAATTGATGGGTTGCCAATTGCAGTACCAGAAGAAATAGAAGATTCAATTCAAGTTCAGGACGCTGTTGATATTATTAGACATACGATAGATGAAGAGTATTTCACATTCGAAATTGACCAAGTAGAAGAAGAGCAGTTCCCACCTTGTATTGAAGCTTTACTTGACCAGACTCGTAAAGGTGCGGATTTAGAACATAATGCTCGGTTTGCATTAGCCTCATTCTTAGTTAATATTGGAATGACAACAGATGAGATTCTAGAGTTATTCGGTGGAGTTCCTGATTTTGTTGAAGATACAACTAGATATCAAATTAATCATATCCGTGGTGATGTTGGTGGGACCGAGTATACATCTCCATCGTGTGCAACGTTAGTTACACAAGGGCTGTGTGTGAATAAAGATGACCTTTGTGAGCATATTAATCATCCTCTGAGCTATTATCGGATTCGGTTACAAGATTATGGTGATGCAGAGAGTCTTGCAGATTCGAATGATGATTCTAATTCAGAGGATTCTTCAGAATAACAACAAAAGTATTATATGCAATTGTAAATGAAGAGAGTATATGAGCATAATTTATTTTGTAGCTGCTTTTATAATCGCAACAACAGCTATTGGATATAAATTGTATGAGCGTGGGTATTTACCAAATTATTTGAGTTTTGATGGACCTTTTATTCTGATACATTCAAGGTTAGGATTTGGATATGTTGAAAAAATTGCTGAATACAAACGGTTTTGGAGAACAACAGCGTGGGGTGGTGTACTATTTGCATTAATTGGAATGTTGTTAGGGTTTATTGGTATTGTAACGTCGGCTGCAAGTGTTCTGTTAAGCCCAGAGACAACACAGACAACAAATCCACAGAATTATTTAGCGATTCCAGGGGTTAATGATTTTCTACCACTAAGTGTTGGCATTGAAATTGCAATTGCATTACTCGTCGGAGCAGTACTTCATGAAGCAGGACACGCAATTCTGTGTCGTGTTGAAGACATAGAGTTAGAATCAACAGGAATTGTGTTTCTGTCTTTGATTCCAATGGGTGCTTTTGTTGAGCCAGATGAAGCAAGTAAAAACTTAGCAACACGATTAGGTCGTGTTCGAATGGCAGCTGCAGGAATATTACAAAATCTATTTTTAACTGCAGGTAGTATTCTGTTAGTCGTATTAATTACATCAATGATGATTGTCCCTGCTTCTGGTGCAGCAATTAATTCAGTATATGATGACTCGCCTGCAGACAATGCAGATATTACAGGAAATCAATTAATTGTCTCTGCAAATGGCCAAGAGATTAACTCAAATTCAGATTTGCAAAATTATCTTGAATCAACAGATGAAAAAGAAATTTCTGTTCAGACAAAGAGTGGTGAAACTGCAACAATATCTCGTTCGTTGTTTATTACAGGAGTTCAAAGTGAAATGGTTCCTGTTGGAAAAACAATAACAAGTGTAAATAATGAAGAGGCATATACAAGAGAAGATTTCCAAGAGATAGCAAGAGATGGTGGCGAGTTTATGAACTTAACTATTGAGGGTCAATCATATGAGATTCCAGCAGGAGTCCAAGTTCAATTACAGAATGGTAATTTAGGATATGTTACACAGGTTGATGGAGAACGAGTTGTTTCAGCATCAGACATAAGTAACTCAAAGTTATCGAATAGTGAATCTATTACGTTTTATACATCCACTGATGGAGAATGGGTTAAAAATACAGGTGAAACAACAGATATTCAAAGTGTGGATAGTGGGGTTGCAGGAATAATTATTTCTGAGACAGGTTTGACTTATTATCCAACTGAACAATATCTTGGTGCATTACAATTTGATAGTGCTGTTGTTAATGAAATTGGATTTATGGGAGTGCTTTTACTCTGGTTTATGCTTCCTCTTGCAACATTATTACCTGGCTTTACAGCAAACTTCCCAGGCTTTTCTTCAGAACTTTCACAGTTCTTTACAGTTACAACAGGTCCTGAAAATGTTGTTTTCTTTATTGCAACAACATTCTTCTGGATGGCTTGGATGAACTTTAACCTAGCGTTCTTTAATTCATTGCCAATATGGATGTTGGATGGGCATCACATTCTCAAAGATTTAATCTATGAAGCTGATGAACGCCTTGATGAAAGATTTACTGCAATCTTTGAGGCAATTTATTATGGCATTCCGTTCTTAGCATTATTAGCATTAGTAGTAATTATTGCAGCTCCAGTGTTGGTTGAGGTATTATAAATAGTTTTTACTAAGTATTTTTTAAAGTGAGTGAGAGGAAACCGTAGAGTATAAGAGGTGGGAAAATAGTATATTTTGTAATGAGTTCCACCGAATCTATATCGTCTGTTTTTGCTGAAGCAAAGTTGCTTGTTCAACCCAGTACTGTTGAATATATAAAAGAACAGTCGAATAACCCAATACTGTTTTCAGAAGAAATTGTGAGTTCTATTAGTAATGATGTTTCAACTGTGACAAAAGAAAATATTGAAAATTTGGATATTTCTGTTACTACTGAAGATTCTGAAGAGACTACTACTGAAGATTCTGAAGAGACTACTACTGAAGATTCTGAAGAGACTACTACTGAAGATTCTGAAGAGACTACTAGTGTTAATCCGAATCCAACAGGCGAAAAAGGAGAACAAATGGTTAGTTCTGACACGCCTGAAGAATTGTATGAATCAACTATAGACGAAGATGACAAGCACTTAGACGATATTGGAATATTCACACCTGAAACAGAGTGTGTTCCACGAAGTGGCGACACAAATGTTGAAATCAAAAAAGATGTTACTGGCCAATCTACTGGAACAGATGAATTCGAAGACTTTGTGAAATTATTTAATGACAGGTTTGACAAACTCAAAAATATCCTCTCACAAAGAGTTTCTTCAATTCCAATTGAAGCTTTGTCTGATTCGGGCGGAAAACAAGTAACTATCATTGGACGAGTGTTAGAATCAAGAACTACTCAAAGTAACAATCGACTAGTTGTTTTAGAAGATAGAACTGGAGAATTTGCTGCAGTATTCACAGATGAAAAAGAACAAAAAATAACTGAAGAACTCCTTGAAGGTGAAGTAATTGCTATTGAAGGTGAAGTGTCTGGGAATGGAGAGATTATGTTTGGTAATGATATTATGCTTCCCGAAGTCCCCCCACGAAACAAACCGACAAAAGCTGATAGACCAGTAAAAGCAGCATTTATTAGCGACATTCACATTGGGGCTGATACCTTTGCATCTGAATGTTGGAATGACTTTGTTGAATGGATTCGCCAAGAAGGTGAAATTGAATATTTGTTTATTGCAGGTGATGTGATTGAAGGAATTGGAGTCTACCCAGGTCAAGAAGATATTTTAACTGTGGTTGATATGTATAAACAATATGATTTGTGTGGTGAAGCATTTAAACAACTCCCTGACAATTTAGAAATAATTGTCTGTACAGGAAATCACGATATGGTTAGATTAGCTGAACCACAGCCAGCACTTCCAGATAAATTTACAAATAATTTCCCTGACAATGTTACATTCACAGGAAATCCTGCAACAGTTGAAATTGAAAATGGAATTACGATAGAATTTTATCATGGAATGTCTATCAATGGATTTACTGATACTATCCCATCAGCTGATGTGATGGACCCAACAACAGCAATGAAACACATGGTTAAAAAGAGACATTTAGCTCCACTATATGGATATAATACTCGAATTGCACCAGAAGAAAAAGATTACCTTGTCTTAGAAGAAATTCCTGACATTCTTCATTCAGGTCACGTTCATACTTTTGGAACAGATACATATAATGGTGTTTCACTCTTAAACACTGGTGCTTGGCAATATCAAACAGATTTCCAAGAAAAAATGAATATTGTTCCAACTGTTGCTAATGTCAGCATTATTGATTTAGAATCCTTTGAAATCTCTACAAAAAGTTTTTCCTAATCTTTTATTAGGTTTAATTTTTTGTCATTTCTTTTCACAGTTAGAGTGTCATTTTCTTTTGTCCTCCTGCAAGACAAACACCTTTAGACCTTGGAAAGTAATAAGAATACAATTACCCATATGAATCGCCAAATTGCTCAAAGATTAAAACAAGTTGGTGCTGTCCTATTAACAGTATTGATGGTCGGCTCAATGGTTGGTGGCTATGCATTTACAGGAGCTGCAGCTGCTACTGCTCACCAATCAAACACAGACCAAACAGGAACAACCAGCTTAGAATCTCTCTCTTCTAGTACAGAACCACAAACAAGCGACGAAACACAATCGAAAATCTCTGGTTCAGAATCTGTGCAACCACAATTATCAGATTATTCTGTGAATGTTTCAACAACATTACAAGATATTGAAGTAACAAACTTTGGAGAAACAAGAACAGGAACAGGACGATATAATATTTCAGGTGCATTAGAAGCAACTCCAAGTAAACCAATCGCTCCTGTTGGACACCCTGTAT
>Ga0209917_1000001_pt1 | contig 163154 bp, 262 predicted proteins | sample SalPon2_C_H2O_MG_FD_185710 | JGI IMG/M metagenome (GOLD analysis project Ga0209917, IMG submission 185710) | Salt pond water microbial communities from South San Francisco under conditions of wetland restoration - Salt Pond MetaG R2_C_H2O_MG... | ecosystem: Environmental > Aquatic > Non-marine... | reverse complement strand
TCAACAGTTGCAATAACTTTATCTCCATCAACTTCAGCTGGATATTCACCCATATGTATTCATTGGACTCTTACAACATAAGAGTTTTGAAAATTTAATATACTTCTATCTGCTTCGAAACAACAAACTCTCTTCTATCGATTCTGCTTCGAAGCAACTAATTAAATATAATTTCTTATTCTAAAAAACAAAAATAATCTTCTAAAATTGAATTGACTTCATCGATTCATTTGGCTGTGGAATTGTAAACGTTATTACTTCCATAGCACTACTTTGTTCTAGTTCATCTTGTGCTTGTTCGGCATCTTCAATACAATCAGTAACTCCAATAATATATGTGTATACTGTTTTAATATTCTCATACAGAACAGGAGAGAACTGTTTAATCTGATTAACTCCTTCTGCTGTCTCTTTAATATCAACTTCAGTCATTGTTCCACCATCAACAAACACATCAAAAACAGAATCAAGTTGTTCTATTTTCTCATCAGTTGCTACATCGTCATCAAATAACAGTGTGATGAGTTTTTGTAGTGCAGTCTCCTCTTTATCAGAGATATTCTCATCACAAAGTTTTCGAACATGCGTAAGGTCAGTCTCCTCACCGATAAGGTTAACTTCAATCATACGTACAGTAGAAGAATGCGTCGGAATGAACATAAACATTTTGATTTAATTAGTTCATACAAACAGTGAAGCACATCAGCAACTATCTATAGACAGAATAACTGTTTGGGGTTAAAATTAGAGTGAGAACACAATTAGTTCGACAGTATTAAATAAGACACTTACATATTACAAATATGGGAATCGAAGATAATACATTCCGTCTCACTGAAGTCCAAGGAGATAGTGAGTATGCTCTTCATTCAGATGATAAAACAGCACAACTAACATTTGATTATGCTGTGTGGGTAAATACAGGTGGGCGTGAAAATCGACTAGGATTCTATTCAGAAGGACTTATGCAATATTCAATAGAACTAAGTGCAATTGATATTACGGATGAAGAACTAGACGAAATAATTCTTGATTAATTCAACAGAAATAAGTTAGTTGCTTCGAAGCAGATAGAAGTATATTAAATTTTCAAAACTCTTATGTTGTAAGAGTCCAATGAATACATATGGGTGAATATCCAGCTGAAGTTGATGGAGATAAAGTTATTGCAACTGTTGAAATGGATTCAGATGCAACAGCTAGAGATGAGAACAAAATCATTCATCGATTAGATGATGGAAATGACTTTCCTGGTCTTCAAGTCGAAAGGGCTGATGATGGTTTTATATGTTCTTCGAGGATGATAGCTGTCCTTGAACTAATAGAAAGAGTAAAGTATCAGTGTTAAAAGATATTTTGTATGGAGTCATCAGATTTTGAAAAGGGTAAATTTGTGCAAGCAAAACGAGGACCATTAGGTAAAGTAGTGGAAAAAATTCGAACTGCAATTTTTATGTAGTTATCGAATTCTTAAACACAAGTCTTATGGGTATTGTAGTTCTATAGTATACTGTCTATGACACCAGAAGAACTTGCAGAAAAACTTGACCTAACGCTAGAAGGACGAGAAATGGTTGCTGGAGTTGAGTTTGCAGAGTATACTGATGAAGATGGGAAGACTCGATACCATCTTATTTATCCGAATGGATATGTTGATACAATGAGTCTTGTTGATGTTCATAAAGATGGGAACTACACTAAAGCTCGAACTAGAAAGGGAGACCGAGAATGTATGGTTGATGATGATGGGATTCATCTTCATTGGGATTAATATCCCAGAAAATATACAGTATTTTTGACTGCTGATGCTATTTTTACAATCTTTTGAGTTTTAAAATTATTGTTGAATTTTGAGTGATTCTTTCATCAGTCTTGCGGAGAATCCATTCGGAGTTACATCCGAGCGTACTTCACGCTATCTGTTTTGGCGTGTCTAGTTGAGCATTGGGAACTTTATGGTTACATTTTGTACAACTGCTTTCATTTGCATTATCGTATGTGACTGTGTTTTGACCACACTTTGGACATTCAAATGGCATAGATGAGTATAGGTGTTATTGGAATATGAAGGTTGTGATTCTGAATATACTAAGGCGAAGCATTTTAAATGGTGTGTGACTTAGAGTACTCTATGGAACAAATTACTGATACGGTAACTATTCAACAATATGCACGGCTGAAAGATGCTCATAAAAACTTAGCAAAAGCTAATCCGAAGCTCATTTTTGATTGTATTGAAAAACTTGCTGATAAAACGAATGATGTATTATACCTTGATGATTTAGAGGTTCATACGATTGACAGAGTAGGGGATTCTGAACACAATCATGTGAATGAGAAAGAAGTTGTAAGTGGAGATGCTACAGCTTGGTTTGCTGTTATTGGTGCAGGTGAAGAGATTCGAAAATTTGAGATTTGAATATGAGATTTTTGCTGGTTCTCAAAGTAGTACAGATGACTTTATCTATAATCCAATTGAGGTCACTATTGATTTTAAAAATTAAAGAGTGTAGTTGACAAGTGTTGCGATGTGAAGTTTTTGGTGCTGCTATTCTGAAATAGTTTCAGTTTGAATGTAAAATGGGCCTTGACTCTGTTCTACCCATTCCTGCACCCAGTCTGGTGCGTTTGGATGTTCAGCTAGTTCATCAGATTCGAGTGAATCATCGTCTGGAAGCGTTTCATCATCTGTTACAGCGTCTTCATATGGGATGTTGTATGTTGTTCGATTTGGTTCACGTTCAGCTGGCTGCGGGATATCATTGTTCCATTCTTGAGCTTGGAAGGTAACTCTAACAAGTTCTGACATAGTTTTGTATTGGCTCGGATATGGTTTATATGCTTTGATTTATTGTTGTTATAGCAATGGTGCGGTTTTAATTGGGGATGGAGCGTCTTCTGTTTTAATCAATGTTTTTGTTATTGTTTGGTTACATCGTTTGCATTTTTCCCATTTGTATGAGGCAAATCCACTATCTTTGTATTGGTCATCTATGTGGGAGGGGTAGAGTGGAATGTCCCAGTGGTATTCGGTTTTAGTTTCAGTGTGTCCGAATATTGAACAGGCGAGTGAATACATACTACTATTTTAATATAACAGTAATATAGTGTTTTTGATTTGGAAATGGCGATAGTATTATTATGGGTTGTTTATTTGTATTTTGTATGGCAATTCTTTCAGACAGAGATATTCGAAAACGATTGGAAAAAGAATCAATTGAAATTACACCAGACATTCGAGAAGAGCAGATTCAACCAGGGAGTCTTGATGTTCGATTAGGTGAGGATTATACAAATGAAGATTCTGGAGAGATATTTGAAGATGTTGATGAGGTTGTAATTAAACCGTGGCAGTTTTATCTTGGGCATACGATGGATAAGATTAAGCTTCCTGCTGACCTTTCAGCAATGGTTTCGGGTCGTTCTTCGTGGGGTCGAAAGGGATTGTTAATTCATGCGACTGCAGGGTGGGTTGATGCAGGATTTTCAGCTGATACTGAAAATGGTTCTGATATTACATTAGAGATTTTTAATTTAAGTACTGAAGAAATTAGAATTAAACCAGGCGAACGGATTGGTCAGTTAGTTTTCTTTGAAATGAGTTCTCCTGCTGAAGAACCGTATAATAAAAAGTCTAATGCAAAATATAATGAACAAGAAGGGCCAACTCCATCTCGGATTGATTAAAATCTTGCCGTTGGGTTTTTAAGGATTGTATGCTAAAAGTAAAGTACATGAAAATATCTGAAGAAGAAGTTAAAAATTGGTATGAATTGAATGGTGTTTCTACAGAAAGTTGGGATAATTTTGAAGATTTTACTAAAGAAATGATTGCAGTTGAAGCAATTGTCTCAGGGTGGGATGAGGTGACACAACTCAGAGAGTCAGGAATTCCAGAGAGTGCTGTACTCATCTATTTTAACGCAGACGACTGTGGGTTAGACCCAAGCGAATCTGAGTACTTAGGTGAAGAAGCATCATATGAAGGGTTAACACCATATGTTCTTCAAAACACTACATCAGATAATATTAAACGGTTATTTGATGATAAGAACCCTGTTAATGTGTTGAGTGTAGATAGTCTTCGAACTGATGATGATAATGTTCATATTATCGTTGAAGTTGAAGGTGAAGCTGAAATCTTCCGTTAGTTAAAGTTTAGTAGCTTTTTTATGGGGTCTTCTCCTATCTAATAGATATGGTTAAAACAGAAACAGTGAATATTACGCTCCCAATTGAAGGAACCGAAGTGTCTATTGATATTACTATTACTGATAGAGAATACAGTATGATTGATAGTGATGACACATTTCGAGATTACCAGTTAACATGTTTACAACCAGAAGATGATGAAGACCATTGGTTTGAACTATCTTGGTCTTTAGAAAGAGAAGATAAATCACATACTTGTATTGAAAACAATTGGGAGTTAGAACTAACTTGTCCAAATTGTGGAAATAAAATAACAACTGGGTTTGATGGAAAAGAATTTGAACACTTACCTGATTTTTGTACAGATTGTAGTTCTGTAAATCTTATCAGAGACCAACCAACAGAACAAGGTCAATCTCATATAATTAATTATACTATTCAATTTCATTAGATTTCATTGTACTGTCACTCAGAGTAATTTCGATAGTTTTATTTTTCTAGAAAGATTTTTCTTCATATATGAAAGTTGGATTTGTAACAGATACTCATTTGGGGATTCGAGAGGATTCTAATGTCTTAGAGCTATTAGAAGACCTTTCTAATGCTTTTCTAGAAGAAAATGTAGATAGGGTCATTCATCTTGGAGATGTTGCTCACGAGGCTCCTCAGTCGGAGTATAGTAATCGTGTGGGTAAGATAAGAGAGATATTCAGTGATTTTGAATTCCATATGACTCTTGGGAATCATGATGTTCAAGCAATGTCTCAATCTGAGTTTGAAGCGGAGTTTGATACAACACCAAATGAAGTGATTTGGAAGGATGATGAAACTAGTCTGCTCTTAATTAACTCTGCTGGAATGGGTTCGTTGCCAGGTGTTGATGAGTCGTATCCAGTTGGATATTTCTCTGATAAAGCATTAGATATGGTTGAAACAGAGCTAGATGATAACCAAGATGTTGTTATTTGTACGCATTATCCAATACAGTATATTCCAGAGTATCAATCTCAACCATTCTTTAATATTCGTCCCGAGTATACATTCCCATGTAATAAGTTAGAATTTGAAAAGTTAGTTAGTGAATATGATTCTCCTTCAATAACAAGTTTTTGTGGTCACTTACATCCTGATGAGACAGTTACATATAATTCAAATCCATTTGATATTGATATTTCTGTTGTTCAGTCTGTTCAGTTGTTTGACTCTATTGATGGAAATATTACATGGTGGGATAATACATATTTGTCAATTGATAATTTGGTATTTGACTTTTAACGATTAGAGAATCGAAGCCAGAGTAATGTTTTTATAATATCTAATCCATCATCAAATGAGCTTAGATTTGCTTCAGAACCGTCTGGTCTTGGATAATATGTAATTGGGACTATCGAAGTAGTATATGATTGTAGTGCTGTTTTTGTACATAATTCTGTTTCTATACCAAACCGTTGGGATGTGATATCTAAGTTTCTAAGTGTGTCTGTCTCATATACTCTATATCCTGATAGAATATCTTTTTTGTTTGTTCCTAGTAATAGGAAGAAAAAGATGTTGATTAATTTATTTCCAAATTGGTGGAGTGTGTCCATTGCACCTGTTTGGATATTTGCAAACCGATTTCCAATTACTTCATCAACTGTTGGACGGGCAATTTCATGTAGTAAAGAGTCTATTTCGGATGGGTCGTATGTTGAATCTCCATCAATCATTACAGTATATTCTGTATCTATATGATTTAATGCTTCTTTCACAGCAGCTCCCTTCCCATTCGATTCTTGTGTGATTACTTTTGCACCTTCTTTTGATGCTATAGTTTGTGTGTTATCAGTACTTTTTCCATCAATGACAAGTATATTTTTGAATCCTTGTCTAGTAAAACCTGAGACAACAGTACCAATTGTTTTTTCTTCATTAAGTGTTGGAATTAAAATAGTGACATTTGATTTATCAATTCCATAATCCTGTTCCATAGTACTATGAATAATTGATTTGTTTATAAAAGTTTAGCCGCTTTGTATAATAAGTATCAATTGGACTTCCTCACTTTTTCGAAGAGAAACTTATTGGACTTTTGACTCTGGGCGAACGTAACTATAAGTATAAACAATACACTTTTATATGTTGAGCATTAAATATTGAGTGTAATGCAAATTTACCAAGTGATTTATGAGGATTCAGATGGTGTTGTTAGCCAGCAAGTGGTAACAGAATCGTCAGAAGAGTCCGTATATGAAACATGGGAAAATGAACGAAGCGGTGAAGATGCAATTGTCGATGTTATTGAACATGGTACGTTCAGAACTCACGAAAGTTTTCAAGAAGTTAAAGAACAGCTTTTAAATGCAGGTGTTCCAGAAAAGTACCTGTGAAAGTTATCACTATTTGAGTGTTTTGTGTTGACTTCATTTTATCTTTATATGTATGAAAAGTAGCAGTTATTTTATATATAAGAATGAATAGAATGTAGAATATGTTGCATTTGGTAAAGAAAGTACCATTCATTAAGATACTTTCATTTCTTGTATCTATTTTGTTAGGAGTAATTGTAATACTGTTAGTCTATCCATCTGATTTAGTAGAGCCATTTTATAAAACAAGTCTGTTTTTTGCCATTGCATTTATAATTTCTATCAATCCGCTCCGAGCAAAGGTTAACAAACTCTCTCCAATTTCTATATTTAATAAAATTACAACGGTAACATATATAATCGCTCTTTTGCTGCTTGGATTCTATTTTGTTCCTACACCATCATAACATGTTTTTGAAAAATTAACTGTCTTTAAAGTCCAAATTCTAAAACAATTGGTAGTGCAAAAAGAAGTAGAATAAAACCACGTCGGACCCAACTGTTTGGATGGTTTAGTGCAATAATTCCAATAATTGCTCCAAAACCACTACTATAGCTTAGAAACATATAGAATAAGATTGCTTGATTTGTTATTGTAAATTCACTTGAGCCTGCTCCAAGCATAAGGAAAACAAAAAACACTAAGAAGACAATTGTACCTAGTGTAAATCCAATTTTACCTAGTTCTAATAGATTTTTTAATCCATTCTGGGATTGTTCGCTTGTTGAAGTAACTCCCATACGTATTCATAGTTCTTAAAGAAGTTAAATCATTCGAAATCAGTAGTTATCTAGACTTTTTGTCAAGGAGATTTTCAACATCAACATTTTCAGATTGTAATCTATCATACAATCGGTTTAATAATGTTAATCGAAGCACTCCATCTGTTCTTCCATCATGATAAGCTTCATATTCATTAACAAATTTTCGTTTAACTGTATCAATACCCCATTCTTCAACTGGGTCTTCTGGAATATCTACCATATATTATATTGTTTGCTCGTATGTCTAAGTAGTATCGGTTTAGAAAAAGAGAACAAAATTTTTACTATTCGATATAGTATTTGATTGTATGGTCTCAAAAGAAGAAGCAAAAAGAATTGCAACAAAGGAACTTAGATTCGAGATTGGAACGCTACCATATTTAAGCGACCCAGAATATGATTCTGAAACAGGTTATATTTTTGAAATAAGATATACAAAAACCGATTTGCCAACTCGTGACGAAGTTGAAGACCCCAATACTGAGCCAGAAGTGGAGTTTTATAAGCCTCAAACTATTGGGGAGATGATTATTACGGATGATGGAGAAATTCAACGGTCCTCTATTGAAGAACTAGAAGAGAATATTCGAACAGTTAGAAAACAAGCTGAAAATGGGGAGATTGAAAAAGAAGATTTTGATGAACAGTCCAAGTGACAAATCCTACATGTTTGTATCCACTACAATTCTAGGTTTGTGAACTCTTTTAGAGTATAATATATAAGTTACTGTTATATGTCTAAGTATGATGTTCCTGATTCCGTTGAAGATACTGTACGTGAAGGGATTGATGAACTCTCACCAGACCCACAACGAGTTGAGACTGTTGAAGAAATAAGAGATGCATCAAAAGAAGAAAAATCCAAATTTTCTCTAGAGTTTGACAGACTATGGTATTATGAAGTGCGAACGGCGGATTTTGATATGGGTTATGATAAAATCTATTATGGGTTTGTGCGGAAAACTGGTGATGGGAATTTCACACGACACAAGCAAGGAAACAGAGATAATAGTTAAAATTAGATTCCAAAGTTTTCTAAATGTTTGAGTTGCTCTACTTTCTCTTTCATTTCAGGGTTTAGTGTTTCTGAAGAATCTTCTTCGTTCATATGATTGTATGTTTTTTCGATTGTGATTGTGCGTTTGTCTGTTGTTGGATAAACTCCTATTCGTTCAAGAGAGCAGATGAGCCTATCACAAGCGTATGCTATTTTTGAGTCTGTTTTTCCTGCGGGTATGTGTAGCATCCACTTTTCTGTTTCGATATTATATTTTACGGGAATTTGTTCATTGAGGAGAGAATACAGTTTTTCAGGATTTCCACAGTACGAAAGTATTGATTTTAGTCCGTCATCTGGGTGGTTAGTGTCATGAATACATTCATACATTTCAACAGAATTGTCTGGAAGTTGGAATTTAATTCCAATTTCTAACTTTTGTTGGATATTACTAGCGCTTGATTGAACATAATAATCAATAATTTCTGCTTCTCCAGATTTTTTAGTTTTCGTGTGGTTAGATTTCAGTTCTCGAAACTTCTCATCCATTTTATTTCGTTCGGAAGGCTCCCACTCTGGTTTTTGCACGACTTCTGTGATTGTGAATCCACCGTAGTCTTCTGTTTTCCATTGCACATCTTCTTCTTCTTGTTTCCATATTTGAATATTTGAACCCAAAATATCAGAAAACAGTGTAGGATTAAAATTATCTTCTAAGAATGAATCAATTATAGCATCAGGGTTCGAATTACTGTAATTTGTTTTATAGACGCCAAAATTACCCGTTGGAAGAGAAAAGAATAGTTTGATTGAAAGAGATTCACTTGATTGTTTGTTCTCAGTATCTTCAATTATAAAGTCAGAGAGAGTCGCTGTACCAGTAAGCGTATCTGAATCTGATTCTATCTGTTGGCCATGTTCAGTAAATAGTGACTCCATATCGAGATACTCTTTTGTTTTTGGGTTGTTTGTTTGGGATTTTGCGTTTTGAAGGAGTTCGGGTGAGTCACTTCGCATACTGTATGAGAGGCACTATAACTACTTAATACTGTCGTTAGAAGTCAAAATAGTGGTTTTCTTAAGGATGTAAAATGTTTTCCCATGCTCTATCGATTTTTCCGATTAATTCATTTCTAATGGCTTCAAATCCACAGTGTGTGCATATTTTTGGGTCTCCTGGTACTTGTGACCAAGAGTTGTGGTTGCATTTTGGACAGTCAGGAATTGAAACAGAGACTCTTGATTTCATTTCGTTCCATAGTTCTAATCTGCGTTCATACAATGCGTCTCGTTTTTCATCTTCAGGAAGCGTGCCAAAAAATATTTCATTGCCAATTGAGTCATATTCTTCATATAGTTCGTTGTGAGTCATATTTTCAACAGAGTCAAACTCATCAATGTTCATATATGATGGTTTTATATTGTGAGATAATAATACTTTTGTTTTATACAACCATTTGATTTAAGAGGATGGGTTTGTTTCAACATAATAATGACTATCGAAGGTTCTGAGGATGATATTTATGAACATAAGTATGCTGAATGGGGCTTGGATGCATTACAAGATGTGTCTCGGACGTTTGCATTAAGTCTAGAGTATCTTCCGTCTCCGCTACAATCATATGTCTCTACAGCATACTTGTTGTGTCGAATTCCTGATACAATTGAAGATTCTAATCGGTTACATCCTGATGAAAAATCTAATCTCTTACATATTTTTGAGTCTGTAGTCTCTGATTCGCAACCGCCAACTGAATTTACGAAGGCTGTTATGCATTCTATTGGTGAAGATAAACCACATATTGCTACATATAATGCTGACTGGAATTTAGTTATGGAAACTGAGAAAGTTATTGAACTATTTGAGTCATTTGATTCAGATATTAAAGAAGGGATGAGACCGTGGGTTGTTGAATTAACACAAGGTATGAGAGAATTTGTTGAACGGTATGCTGATGAAGGTGGAGTTAGAGTAAAGACATATGATGAATTAGAAGAATACTGCTATTATGTTGCTGGTACAGTCGGGCATTTGCTTGCAGAGACAATTGGAGAATACTATGATGTAGAAGTAACTGATGAATTACATCAAGCGGCTGAAGAGTACGGGTTAATACTACAATTTGTTAATATTGCAAAAGACGTGCATGATGACTTTGAAACTGAGAATAATATTTACCTTCCGATTGAAGAATTAGAAGATTATGGTGTCTCACCAGAAGAAATTACTGACCAATCAAATGCTAGTGATGTTGGAGATGTTGTAGTCGATGTTATTACTGAAGCTGAAGCATTCTTCCCAAAAGCAAAACAGTTCTTACAATGGTTTAGAGAGACAGTTGAACGTGAAGCAGACTTTGCTTCATTTGCATTACCATATCTTCTTGCAATTGCAACAATCCGTGATTTGCATACCAACTCTGACTTAGCTGTTGATGAAACTGAAGTAAAAATTTCCCGTGAGGAAGTATTGGAAATAACTAAATCTGTAACCTCAGGAGATGCAGACACATTATCTGAATATGAAACTGATATCCATCAAGGAAAGTATAAATCAGATATGTGAGAGATTGATTCCAAAACTTTTATCTTAATTCGAATCATTGTGTCCATAATGAGTTTTACAAAGCGTGTTCCTGATGAGTTTGGGATTATTATTCCAAAAGATAATGGAATTACTTGGATTAAGCAAGGCGGAGGCATGTCTTGTTTGCAACGGGAACTTGAAGGTGTATATATGCCAATTGGAGAGGGTAAAATTAACCTCGGGTGGCCTGATTGGTCGCCAGAAGGTCCTAACTTTGAATCCAAACTTCGTAGAATTAATCTAAAAGAAGATGTTCCCGAAGAAGATTTTGAGTCAATGCCTGCCAAAATTCAACGTCGTGGGAATTTTGATGGGATAGAAGAATATAGGAATTGGGTTGAAGATAGCGAGCAGTATGGGTGGTTTTCTCTCTATAGTGAATTGTATCGGTTCACATACGGGATTTTCGAAAACCTAGATTCGGACCCTCGTGTACGGTGGGGTGACTCAGATAACCTTTGGGAAACTATCAAAGACTCATTTAGTTTTAAATTTGAAGTTCTTTCATATGATGAATATATGAGTCTTGATTTTGAAGACTATCCTCGGCCAGAGTCTGCTATCAGACCGATTCGGATATTAGGTTCAAGAACTGATTCACGAGGGCGAGTACAATCCCAATGGGCTGAAGATTTATCTGGTGAAGTTGTCTTTTTGTTGTGTCCTAACGCAGATTAATTCATATTTTTAAAATCTATTTAATAGTGGTTAGAGACTCTAATTCGGTGGTTTTATTATAGATAGTAGTGTATATTAGAGTATGAAACGGCGAAACTTCTTAACAGGCATTGGTGGAATGAGTGGTGTTGGAGTAATCGGTGTTGCACAAAAATCTCAACCAAATCAACAGGTGGAACAACAGGCTAGTTTGAGTCAAAGTGAAGAGCCATCTTGTGATGGGAAAGAATTAGAAGAAGGAATTAGCCTTCAAGAAATAGATGGGTCAGAGATAGTGGTTTCTATTGAAGGTTTTGAAGTTAGTGATACAGCATGGATTTCAGCTAGCCATCATCTAATTGGTCAGGTTACATTAGAAAATTCAGACTGTTCAGAAACAGAGACTCGATTAGAACTGCCTAGCGATTCAATATCTCAGGAAGCAATTTCTTTTCAGGCGAATTATGATGGGCAAGAATTTATTTTTGGTCGAATTGTTCAAGATTCTAATGATGAGTGGGCTGTCTTCTTTTCAAACCAGTGAGCTACGCCACGGCTAAAGCCGTGGAGTTTCTGCCTTCAATTCTATAAGGAAAAATTATTTGACAGTTGTTCCATGTCTATAACATATGCAATATCCATTGAATGTAAATATTCAGTTAAATATTTCTGATAGAGATGAAGCAGTTTCCGTGTGTGATGAATTAACCGATGCATTTGGTCTTGTATGGAAAAAAGATATGGATGCAATTTCAGATTTCTTGCTTGGTCATATTTTTGTTGACGGTGATATTTTAGCATCAATTTGGTATTTTGATAAAGAAGCTTATGTCGAAGAAGTGTTGAATCGTGGACAAGGTATGACAATTCAATTCTGTCGTTATGATACTGTTTCGTTAGATGATTTCAAAGAGACCATTGAAGAAGCTGAAAGTGCAGCCGAGTATATTTCAAACGAAATGGAATATGATGCAGAAGTATTTGTTGCAGGTGGACACCCTGTATAAAGTGAAAACCATCTTTTAGTCTTAATTACTTTTTTAACTCACCCTCTCCATATAAAAAATATGCAACGTCGAAAATTCCTAATCAGTTGTAGTGCTATAAGTACAGGATTGTTAGCAGGATGTGAAGAATTTACCTCTACTGAGAATCAACCACCAGAAGAAACTCCAATAGATAACACATCAGACGAGTCAGATGATTCAGACAATTCAGACGATTCAGAAAATAATCTTTCTATTTCAGATTATTCTTTTGAACAAATTGTTGATGGACCAGAAAAAACTTCAGTAAAATCTATTGAAGACAATCAAATTATTGTTGAAGGAACAGTTAGTGTTCCAAATGGTTGTAAAACAATTGAAGTTTCTGAAGAGCCATATATCACTGATGATATGTCTATTAAAACAACAATTAGCTCTGTAAATATATATGCAGAAGACGAAAATAAAGTCTGTACACAAGCTATTCGAGCTATTGGATATAGATTAACAATCTCTGTTGATTCATCATCTATATCTACGATTGTACTTTCTGAAAATGGAATGGAAGAAACAACGAAAACGCTCTCTCTTGTTGAAAACTAGTTCTCTATTTCTCAAGAACTAGATTTTTCTGACTAAGTATATAGAAAAATCTGAGAGTGTTATGTCTCTGATTCTTCTGACATATTATATGTTTTTGAATCGTCTACTTCTCGTTCTGATATTACACGCTGTGGGTACGGAATCGAGATGTTCTCTTCTTCAAACCGTTTATGCAGTCTTGAAAACACAGTTGTTTGTGTTTGATTTAGTAGGGCAGGAGACGGATTTTTTAACCATATTTTGATTGATAATACAATTGATGAGTCTCCAAACTCTTTTACAGATGTTGGGTCAAATGCATCTACTGAGCTATTACTTCCTGGAGAAGTGATTTCTTTCAATTCGCTATCACAAATTTTAACTACTTTATCAATGTTTGTATCATAGTCTACACTAATTAATAAATCATTTCTGTATCGTCCTCGACTGATATTAGTTACATCTTGAGAGGTGATATTTTCATTTGGAATGATATGGTGTTCTCCTTGTGGACTTCTAAATTTTGTATTGAAGAAAGTGATTTCTTTTACTCGTCCAAATTTATCTCCAAATTGCACCCAGTCTCCAACTTTAAACATATTTGTTGACATAATTATGATTCCAGAAATTACTGAGCCTAAGCCTTGTCTTGCAGATAATCCAATTAATACACCTAGTACACCTGCTCCAAGAAGAACATTAGATAAATCTATTTTCCAAACATATGATAATATAAGGAAAAATGTTGACAGATAGACAGATATTTGGATAAATCTGTATGATATTTCTTCTTGATGTTCCGTGAAGTTCTCTGCTTTTTCTCCCACTTTCCGAAACATTCGTTTTGATAAAGAGACAGTAAAAACAGCTGATGCAGCTATTATTGCAGTACTAATTACATTTGTAGCTGTTTGCGGTAATCTATCAGCTAATATAAGGTTTGTAATGTAGCCTGCTGCCATTACAAACAAGATTAACAAAAAGCTAGCGGTTGCTAACTGTAATGCTAGTTTCCGAATTTTCTGGTACTGCACGATAGTATTTTATATCTTCAAATAAATATATAAATATCTTTTCGTCTGGCAGATTCTAAAAAAACATCTGTTGGAATATCAAATATACAAATCAGAAGTTTTATTGTTGTGCTAGAATTACTTCCTACTATGAAAAGTGCTAAAATTCGAAAGAAACCACTTTATAAAAACACAATTGAGCCGAACGGGTTGCGTGCATATCTTCGAAATTTTAGTCTTTTACTTACTCGATTTAAATGGGCCACTGAAGATAATAATAGACGCCTTGATGTGAAAAACATCCAAAAATATGTTAGTAATTTGATTGACCCTGTTGCATTCAATACAGGCGAAACAACACAAGTCTCAAATATAAAAAAGTCTATTAAAAATATTAATAATTCATTGCTTCATCCTATTTATATTAAAGTTGAAATAATGAAAACTGGGAGAACAAGTAGTATCATAACTTCTCGTAAAGACTCTCAAATTGTCACAACAATTGCAGATGACACTATTTCAACCCTTGATGATACACATTCTATTGAATTTCCACCAAACAAAAATAGTTGGTTTGAATCACATATGAAAGTCGAAGAGTGGCATCATGCATTTAATAAATCATTTTCTGAACCAACCACAAGAGATAAGTTTAAAATTGGATTTTATCCATCAGATAATAGCCGATTCAAGTTTGTTTGTGACTTCCCTGAATTATGAATGAATCTACACTTCTGTCATACGACGAGCTTCACGAAAAATCCAGTTAATGAATTCATCTTTTGTCATCTCTCCACAATTCCGACTAACATCAGTTCTCATACGCTCAAATAACTTAGTCTGTTCTTCTGTTAATTCTAATGTGATAGTTTTTTCAGTCTCTACAGAATCAGGAAGACTTTCTGCAATAATATCTGTTTCATTTCTCTTTTCATCAGCTAAAACAGACTGGTTAGTATCAGGAATATTAAATGGGTTTGTATTTATAATGATACTGTCAGTATCATATATCCGACTATACTCTGAGTTTTCTTTCGATTGAACTGTAATAAAACCACGTTTGTATAACTTTTCAAGAGTTGTATTGATTTGATGTGGTGAGTATTCTGGAATTAATTGTTTCAATTCACCTTGTGAGATTGGATTGAAACGGAATACTGCTTCAAGAACTATTTTCTGTTTTTTAGAATCCATAGTAACTAGTACACAATCATTATAAAAAAATATTCTGATTCAGATTCCATGTGAGAGCAAACTATAAACAGAATATGCAGTTGGTTGTTTCTGTTCTAATTGTTGTGGTGCGGTGATGTATGCAACAAATGCTTCTGCTAGATATTCTTCAACAGTATATTTTTGCTTCCATATTCCTAACTCTGTGACATTCCCATCCAATAATGAGAAATATCCGTCTCTTGCTTTATTGCAAAATTCTCTTTGCCACTTTGTTCGTGGGACTGATTTATATGATAGTTTTGCAGTTTCACTATTCTTATCACTATTATCAACCGTCTCACAACCAAGCGTCTGTGCTGTACAAAGATAATGAACAGCATGACCTAATTCATGAAGCATAACAGAGGATTCATATTGTCCCACCCAATCGTTTTCAACTGACCAGTATGTTGAGTCTGGGTCTCCACTATCATACTTTACTGCAATCCAATGTTCTGTTGGGTGGTAATATCCTGATGAATCATATTCAACTCTATTTATATACGTTTCTTCATCACAAATGTATATATTAGAAATCCAGTTTGCAATCAATGGTGAAAAAATAAACCTTTCACCAAATTCAGCTAGAAAATCAAGACAATTTTCAGTTATCCAATCTTTTCCATTTTCGTTTTCGACTACAATTGAAAACGCATTCTCAAGTTCCTCTAAATCACCATGATACACTTGTATTCCAGATAGAATAGACTCTTGGGAGTCTGTAAACTCATAAGATTGTTTTAGTTGTTTAGCTTGGTACGATGAACAATTATGGATGAAAGAACGCCATTCTTGAATATTAAATCGAGGGTCAGCATGTGTTGGAATAGACAGTGAAGAAAATTGTTTATAACAATCTTCAATTGAAGATTGTGTTCTAACTTCATCTGTGATTGACTCAGTAAGAGTCATTTGTTGCATAACATAAAGTGCGTCTATTAAAAGTTAAGTCTTCTTGTTTAGGTTGATATTCATTCCAAGTGATTTTCGGTGTAAGTGAACAACAGGTTTATATTCATACAAACATATGTTATAGTATGGGACTTCCAAAGATTTGTGATTCCCTGACAATCACGGACAATCACAGAGAGAATGCAATTGAGACAGCAGATGTTTCCCACTGCGATGAAGATATGGGGCGGGGGCGAGAACAACATACGATTGATTCTCGGGTTGGTTTCCTTGGAGAAATTGTAGCACGTGAGATGATTAACAAAACAGATGGAGTGACGTACTCTGACCCTGATGACAAACAGCATGATTGCTTCTTAAATGGACAGCGAGTTGAAATTAAAACTCGAAAGACTTGGAACTATTCCAATCCTGACCTTCTTGTTCGAAAGAAGTTTGACCTTGCTGCTAGGTACTATATCCAACTTGACCTCTACACTGAAAATGGCGAAGAGCCTAACAAAGACCTATCTAATGTTACACGTGCAGAGATTGTTGGCTTCGTAACGAAAGATGAAGTGAACAAATATGGAGAAGATTTCACACCACCTGGCAAACGAGAAGAGAATGAGACAGTACTAGTTGGTCGAAACCACCTCCGACCGATGCATGAACTTCAAGCTAGGATTTCATAATAGTTCAAACTGAGTCTTCAGTTTGACTTGTTAGGAAGAAATCAAAAGTATTATTTGTTCTGTTTGGTTATTTCTTACTATGCAACAGACAGCAAACTTAATTTCAAATGAAGAACCTGTTCTTTTTTCAACAGAGTCATATGGTGGTAAAAAAGATGTGTACATAACACCAACAAAAATAATTACAAAGTCTGATTCTGAAAGCAGAGCTGTTCTATTGTCTGATGTAAAGTTTATTCATACTGACAAGCTCCATGGAAAATCTAAAAATGGAGTTATACTAATATGTATTCTATCATTCTTGTCTGCAATATTAATTTCATTACTCGCTATGATACCATCTGGTATAACCACGCTATCTGTGTTATTCTTTTTACTGTCTTTTGTTCTGATTGTGTTTGGAATTTATCAAATAGATGTGTATTTTGATTATGACTGGGATGCACCTGATACATATTGGTTGAATATCAGAGGAACTGAAGGGGCCATTGGGTTCAAAATTGCAGAAGAAAATATCCCTGCGGTTATTAACTCACTCGATGGAAAAATTGGTGAAACCGAGTCTGTTGAATATACTGGAGAAATTAACTAACTTCACTTCAATTTTCAAACTGTCTTTAATTGTAATGTTGAGACACTATCATTAACATCAACTATTTTATTACACTCTTCACAATGAATGACACTAAGATTCTGTTGTGTTGTAACAACGCCATTTTCTAGTTGGAATGTTAAGGTATCATTCGTGATGAAATCATATCCGTGTTTACAATCTTCTGTATCGTCATTTGTAATCAATTCATTTAAATGGTCGATTGGGAATCCTGCGTCAAACGATTCAGATTTAACAACTTCATTACAATCTTCACAGTATTGTACTGGAACACGAATATCATCATTCAGTTCTTTATCTGATGGTTCTGCACGTTCTATTTTTCCTTCTGTTAATCGAAGAATTGCATAATCTTCCGATACCGAATCAAATGGGTGTACACAATCACTCATAACTTCCAATATGAACACCTAGGATATAATAGTTTTGAAAGATTGATGTTTCAAGACAGTATTCGACTAATAATATGAAATTCCATATCGTTTGCTTGCTTCTTCAAATAGAATTGGAAATCCAGTAAATGCCATAAACAAGAAAAACAGTATTTGAAGTAAGAAGAACCATGCTGGGATTGTATCAGATGTACTAAGAATTGTAATCACTCCAATTGGAATTAACATAAAACAGATGAAGCTAAGTCCAGTAAATGTCCACATCTGAGCAAGCGACTTGCTTAATAGAAGCAGATTGTCTTTTGTAGATGTTTCGTCCGACATAGTGTATTATATGGTCCGAAAACACTTCAAAGTATCGTTTATAGCAATTTTATACAACCTGAATGCTCTCATTCTGTTTGAGATGATGCATAAAATATAAGTGTCCCTAAATCTTACAGTTCATATGGTAACGAATACAACTCCTCTAGTAACTATCTCTGGTCCTCCTGCATCGGGGACTAGTACCCTCACACAAAATCTTGCTGAGGAACTTGATTTTGAAGTCATCAATGGCGGGGATATTTTTAGACGGATTGCATCTGAACGCAATCTAACATTAGCTGAGCTAACGGAACTCTCAGAAGAAGATGACTCTATTGATAAAGAACTAGATGAACGACTAGAACAGATAATCAACGCTCATGTGGCAGGTGAGAGGACGCCAGATGGAGATGGTTTGATTGTTGAATCTCGATTAGCAGGATGGCACGCTAATGGAAATGCTGATTTGAGTGTGTATCTCCATGCTCCAATCAAGATTAGAGCCGAACGAATTGATAAACGTGAAGAAAGTGTAGAAGAACTAGCTGAACGAGAAAAAAGTGAAGCAAAGCGTTACAAACAATATTATGGAATTGATATTTCTGATTTATCAATTTATGATGTAACAATTGATACTAGCCAATCTAGTATTGATAACACATTTGAGACAGTATTAAGCAAAATTGCACCACTCTGCTAACACAAAATCAGTACTTTTTTGTTCATATAGCCAAGACTAACTATATGAGTATTTCAATTATTGTCTCTGGTCCTGCACAAAAACGAAGTGTGAGTGAAACAGAAACAACCAGAACATCTGAAGTAAAAACGGTAAATGTTAGGCATACAGAAGAATTTACTGAACCAGAAGAATTTCATATTGTTGCATGTAAGAGTAGTTCGAAACAATTAGCAAAAAAGATTCTTCCTGATGAGTATGTAGTCCGAACTTCTGAAACAACAACACATTGGGATGCAACATTGAACGCAAATGCTTCCGAAATTACTGATTTCGCTGAAGTTGTATCTGAAAAAGACAATATGCCTGTTATTGAAGTACTGCTTATCTGGTTGCAAAACTTTGGTTCTCAACGGATTCGTCGAGCAATCCAATCTTACCTTAATACTAAACATTCAATTGATATTGACCCTGATGGATTTTAGAGACTGATGAAGTGCTAGATTATAAAGTTAGATACATACTCACAAACATTAAACTATTTAGAAGTACAACTAAATACTTCACATATGGAACAAGACACTGATTCTTTAAAAGAATGGGTTGAATATCATGCACGGCATACACAAGGTATAGATGAATTACTTGAAATGGTTGAAACAGATGATAGGTTAAACTGGGTTACAGAACATCCTAACTTCGATTCGTTTGCTGGATTAGATGAGTGTCATGCTATTTCTGAAGAAATTGCAGAACTATATGATAAAATAGATGAAATCGCTGAATGTTCACCAAGTGAGCTAGCAACACGATATGATATTGATGATACTGACCAAGCAATTGAAGAAGCACATACAGAGATAGAAAAACTTGAGTCAAATATTGAAGCAAAGAAAGATGAGTATGAGTCATGTTTCCGTGAGTATTTTTCAAAATTTTACTAACACTAAGATGCTATTTTCAAGGGTTTAAACTATTTAAAACACTTATTTTCGGTATCTTTATACCCTTCCCTGCTGTAGTACATCTTGTATGTCAGACCTTGATGCAATGCACCATGACAAGACGGAAAAGAATCACCTTGGAGACATTGAAAACGAAAATGAAGACGATGAAGAAATTGGTGTTGGTGATGAAGAACTCTGGAAGCAGCTCGCATAACTGAATCACTATAGTTAACTATTTTCTAAAAGAAAAATATTTTGGAGATTCACATTTCAATCATATTTATTATAAAGATTTGGGTGTGAAGTGAGAAAGGTATGATTGAGCTTATCCCAGAGCAGTTCACTTAACTCGAATAATCAATTTTGAGGAGCAAGAAATTGAGTTAAAGATTTTTACCTTTCAAAATTAGATATTGATGTTTGTTACATTTCCATCAGGAGAAACAATCCACTTCCATGCTGCAGGCTCTCCATCTCCTTCAACTTCAACACACTTGACTTGGAAATCATCTGTAAGGTATTCGGCTAGGCTTTCAAAGAATTCTTCTGTTACTGGATTAGTTTGGTCAATAGTGTCATATACTTCAAATGCACTATTAGGTTTTGAATCAGCAAAGAACTGAATTTGACCACTTCCTATGGTTGGCTCAACAGTGAAGTAATATCCTTCAACTAGAGCCTTTACTGCTTCTTCATCAGACACTTCAACATTATTGCTTGTGGTAGTGTACATGAATGTCGTCATTGTTCACATTCTCAATAGTGTTTTCAACTGTATAAAGACTGTGATTATCTCTTTCGAAAGGTTTACGGCTGTATAACCATATAGTGTATTGTATGGGCGCATCAATCAAGTATGAAGGCGATTTGTCTGGAAAAGCTGTTGATGTATATCAGAACCTGCAAAAGAATTGTTATAGTATTCGTTCAAGAGAAACGGATACATATGGGATAGTCATTAGTCATGAAGAGTCTGTCATTATTCGTGATGCTTCATTTGTTGTTAATGAGAATCAACGACAAAAAGTCATTGAGCAAGAACGAAAGAATGTTCATGCTTTTGTGAGAGGACATATATCAGGTGCAGGTGAGTGGGATGAAGAAAACCACAGTGACTCTGTTCCTGTGACTTACAACCCGTATGAGTGCGCTAATTTTGTACACAAGGAGACGGGAGAACCAATCGAATCTGCTGAACTTGTTCTACTGAATGAAGACGGATGTTTTGCATTCAATATTAATACAAATTAAGTTTCAAGTTGTAGGATTTATTAATTTTTGAAGAAAGCCTCTGAATTGAGTTTAAAAGATGTTATATGAAACTGAGATAAAACTCAGTTTTGGAGAGATGAGGGAATATTTTCTTCTAAGTTATACTGTTTGCCAGATGGAATATGTGAGATGTTGTGCCATTTGTTTTTCTCTTCGCTCCAGTATAGGCCATACAAAGCCATATCAGTTATATGCCAATTTCCATTCGTATCCTGGATGAAATCAATACTCCACCCAGTTTCATCTAGTTCTTCTGCAATTATCTTTGCCCAATTTTCGATTTGATTTCTGTTTTTTTCAAGTCTAGCTGTTAGCTTGTTCAAGTATGTATCAATTTCATCTTGTGAAAATGAGGAATCAAAGTCATCTTCATACACATCGACAAAACTATCTATAACTTCTCCTTCATCCACGATGACTCTAACTTCTGGATTGATTGAACGATTGTATGATGTAGTTAATTCTTCTAATTCTACCCACTCTCTCACAACAAGAGAATTATGTGGAAATCCTGTCATAACCATTGAATCAATTAAATGCAACACTTGTTCATGGATGACTTTTTCCTCTGCATTAATAGTAACTCCTTCGCCGCCAATTAGCATAGATGATTTCCAATCACTTCGGATATGTGCTTTTTCTGTTGGTAAAGCTTCGACTGTCTGTTTAATTTCTTCAACAGGAATGGTTTCAAGTGTTTCAATCAATTGTTTTGTATCAATTCCGCCTTCTTGAATCTCAAATGTGGACTGACTATCATTCAAACTAAAAAACTCTGTTTCGAGTACTGGTACATTAAGGTCAGCTATTTTTGGATACCAATATAGCATTGAGATTCTTTCGTCATGAAAATCAACATCAAGTGCTGGCATATTGTATTTATAGGTCTTAATCAACATAAATCTCTCGGTTTGACTTATTCGAAATTCTTTTAGTATCTCTTTGTTAATATTAGTATATGGATGCAAATGTATTAAAAGAAGTATTAAATGATTCAACTGGTAAAGAATGGTCTGTTAGTAAAGATACAGTTGGTTTGTATCGGTTCTCTCTTAGTTGGTATGTTGTTACAGTTGAAGCACGGAATCCAAAAGAAGATAATACATGGAGATTAACTATTCAAAATAATGAAACCAATGAGTCTGCAGCTATTGGTCCTGTAAAAGAACAATCAGTTGATGTTGAGTTGTACTCATTAGTTAATGATTTCTTTAATAATGATGTTTAAACAAATCTGAATCATATAGTTTTTATGTAATCGACAAAACCCCAATCTTTGTTAAGTGAAAATCCTTCATTAACAACATTGGAAATCATTTCTTCATCAGACTTGTAGCGTGATTCAAATTCTTCTTTTGAGGTACAGACTATATGAATTGGTGGAAATTCATTTTTCCAGTCAATAATCTCTTCTGATTCGCTTTGTGTATATACATTCCACCCATCAAACTGATTATCAATTAACAATACATCAACATCACTTGTTGAATGAGCATTTCCTCTAGCATATGAACCAAATACAACTGTGAGAAAGTAAGATTGTGTTTGTTTTCTTAGCCAATCGTATATGTCTTCACTTTGTGGATTCTGACCCATATTATATAATATAGATTGCTTCAATTAAATCCTGTTGAATACAACTAAACCAATATTTTTATATTGTATAGAATTGTTATATAAACATATGGGAGCAAGTTCACTTCTGCAACGATTATGTAATTCGGATTCTACAAATGAACCGTCTGAGCCAAGTATTTCAAGCCAACGACAACGTGCTAAAGGAATCCTCTCACAAAATGAGAAGTTTATAGAATTAATCGAAGATGACGAAGAATCTCATATGTTTTTAGAGATTTCAGTAGAACAACTTTCTGAAATTGAAGATGTTGAAGCATTTGATTGTGTTTCTATTGAAGGAAAACGAGCAATTCAGTGGGCAAAAAAGTATCCTGAGGTTGTAGAAGTGTATGTTGAGATTATTGATGCTGAGGATACATTTAAGATTGCTGTGAAAAATGTGTGTGCAACAGAGTTGACAAATGAACTAATTGAATATTTTGCAGGTCGTTTTGGAAATTCTATGGAAGCAACATTTGACCCTCTTGGAACAGACCATAATGAACCATATTTAGCTGTTCAACCGTGGTGAATTAATTTTTAATTGCCAATTGATTGTTGTTCTGGGGATAATGTGTAGGCAATTGTAACATTATCAAATAGATTTTGTAAATCGGCTTTTGAACATCCAGATAACCATATTTCTCTGTTATCATTTTCAATATCAGACTCAACTGACTGGATGTTTGAAACAGGAATTGAAAAGTCATCTGTGATTGTATATGTAGCCTCAGTTAGTTCAGATTTAGCGACTACTCGACCGTCTATATAAGAATCATTTGATGCAATTGCATCATATGTAAGGAACACTTCTGTTTCTTCATCAATTTGTTGTTCAATTAATACTTGAACTGCGATTGGAATTGATTTTTCATCTGAAGTGTCATCTGAGGCTGACATATTATAACATTATTTGTTCTATGTTAAAAGTTCTCCCCCAGTAAAATATCTCGAAATCAAAATCATTAAGTCGTTCTGAATCGTAGCATAATATATGTCTGAATATGATGCAGACTCGGTTGATTGGAGTAAAGTAGAGCGGAATCTAGTCCAAGCAAATGAAGCACTTCGAAAGGCAGAACAAGAGATTGCATCTGGGTTTTCTGAGGATGGTCATCTGTCTCAGCTAATAATTGATGCAGACGGAGTGCCTCGTGATGTGGATGAACTAATCAAAGGTGTAACAAACTCTAGTTCCTATCTTCGAAATGGAACGATGAATTTTATTCCCGATAATTAATCAACAGAAGTTTTTGAATTATTTGAAACGGTGGTTCTGGTGTCACAGGGGAGTTTTAACAGTCACATTGCTTATTGAATCGCTATCTTTATGTTTGTATAGCCATATTGTTGTAGTATGGGATTTCAATACCTCTCAGCTGTTGCAGTGTTTGGAGTGACCGTGTATACGTTTGTGTATTGGACACTGCAAGCATCTGGAGTGGTTGATTGGATGTTTAATAGTTTCCCACGAATTATTGTTAATTCAATTGTTCTATCACTATTAACAATTTTGTTTATGGCAGTTATCTTTGTTGGGTTCTTTGGAGTCCGATTTATTCGTCACGGTGCGAAGTTTCCACACTATAAATATATTCGATGAATATATATTCGTGTATTTGAGAGTGGTTTTATATAGGTGGATGTATTATTAGTCTGGTATGTCAAAGAAAAAAGGAGACAGGAGAGAACGGCAAGCAAAAGAGATTTTAGAAGAGAGCGGTTGGACTGTTGAAACTCCGAATAGTACACCATATCCGCAATCTTATGGAGTAGATTTCTTTGGACTGTTTGATTTTATGGCATTTAAAGATGGAAAGATTTTATTTGGACAAGTTAAATCAAATGGTCCCCGAGGAATTACTTCCTTTAATGAAGAATGTATTGATGTTGATGTTCCAATTGAGGCAGATAATGTTACGGTGGAATTTTGGACTTGTTACGATGGAGAAGGTTGGAGAATTGATTTAGTAACAAAAGATGGATATGAAACAGTTGTTGATGAGCGTGATTCAGATGGTAATATTGGAGAGGTTGCAACAGAGTATAAGGATTCAAATTAGTTTTTCATTCTGTTACACAAGAAAATATTTAGGAATCTTTGAAGAAATATAGCATAATGTATCCGTGGACCGTATATCCATCTTATCCTGACTCTAATTCTGTAAAATTGAATGATGCAGGTGGTGATTTATTAGTGATAGCAGGCATCCATGGAGATGAGCCTGGGACTTGGAAAGGAATGATTGATTTCTATCGAGATTATGCTGACCAGTTAACAAAACCAGTCACATTTTTGTTTGCAAATCCATACGCTGCACAGAATCAGACTCGGTTTGTACAAACAGATTTAAATCGTAATTTTGGAAGTGGGTATAATCCCAAAGAATCATCGTTTGAAATGCGTTTGGCTGGTCATTTACATACAATAATTGAACGTTTTGATGTTGTTGTTTCATTACACTCTACACAGTCTACAAATGAGCCATTTGCGTTATTTGGAATGCCGATTAAGAAGTCTGTATTGGATGTAATCCGACGAGTCGGTATATCTAAAGCTGTACTAATCAAACAAGAAAACCAACGAGGGTCATTGGTCACATATCCAAATGTAATTGAATTCGAATGTGGAAAACAGCATAGTGAAACTGCAAAAGAAAATTCAAAACGAATTATTAGAGATGCTATTGCATCAATTGATGGGTTGGAAAAAGAGAACAACTATCCACAAAATGATGTTAAAATATTTGAGATGAAAAATCCAATATTGAAGTCTGGTGATGGTGATTTCAATATCTATGTTGAAAGTTTAAAGAATGTGTTAGAAGGAGAACTAGTAGCAGAATCCGCATCAAAAAAGCTTATAGCTCCAAAACAATTCACTCCTATCTTAATGTCTGAAAATGGATATGATGATATTCTTGGATATTATGGAACAGAACTTGGTTGGTTATCAAGTGGGCACATTTCTATAGATTGTAACGACTCATCTCTTATCTCATCAATTGAGTTTATCCAATCATCTAATTGAATATAGCTTGAATTGTCCATATATACTCTTTGAGCGTGTCATCAGATACATCATATACAAAATCAACATCTGAATCTGTACAAAACTCTTCTGCGCTAGGTTTCATTTCTCGAACAATAGATACATCTAACGCATAGACAAAGTTAGATGGAGTGGGAGAGACATTCTGATTTTTCTCAGAAACCCACTTGTTCCATCCATTTCCTTTCCGTTCATAGGATTCATAGTCAATGATGAAATATAAGAGGATTAACCGTCGAAATGATTTTCTTCGAATGCTCGATACTGATGACATAACAGCATTTACATAATACTGTTTTGTTTCATCAGATACAGCATTACTTTCTTCTTCAATAGAGTTTGAATCAGACATATGTATGTAACTTAGTTTTCTTCAATAGTAATCACATATTGATACTTGTAATCAGTATCAGGGATTGTTGTGATTGAAAGAGAATACTCGTCATCTCCTTCAGTTGCAGTGAAATCACTAATGTAATCGGTAATCATTTCTTCAGTAACAACAATCTTGTCATATGCATAGAAATCAATAACAAACTTATGATGATGAACACTACCGATATATGCTTGCCCATCAAATCGCTTGTTAAGACCTGCTACCAAAGCTTGTTGAATCTTCTGAGTTAGATTTTGTTCTACCATATGAATTGAGTATGTGGAGGAAGAATAAAACTGTTTTGTCTTTGCTTGAGGTGGTTTCGTAACATTTATGTGTGTATGGATTCTACAATAATATGGTTGCGCCCGCTCGCCATTGCCCGCCTGCACAGTGGGTAAAAGTGGTATGGCCAGACCGCTATATCACAGTGGGAACCTTACAGAAACGCCGATGCTTGACGGCGTGTGCGGCTATGTGCAAGTCGTGCAAAGAGCTGTTCACTCCTAGGTCGAACAGACCTCATCAAGAACTTAAAATTGAAGGCTTTCAAAGTGGAGGTTACTTTCTCCACTATTTCCTTCAAAGTGCTAGACTTTCCTTCTAGCGCTTTTCAATTTCTCAGTTAACTAGTGTCTTAAGTGTAATAAAATCTAACAAAAGTATTAACTATACTTTACTAAATATTGTGGTATGGAGAATATTTCAAATCGAACAAAAAGTGAAAAATTAGACAAACCATTATCACGAGTTAGAATATCATTTCAAGATAGTGTTCCAGATAATATTCAGCAAATACAATCTGTTCTTACAACTGATATAAACGAACTGAATAATGTTATTGAACAAAATAAATCAGAGGCAGAAGTGCATTTAGTTGTTGAACAGTCTCCGAATTGTATTGATTTAAAATCAATTAGAGAGTGTGTTATGAAACAAACATCAGTTTGTATTTCTGGGATTTGGGTTCGACGGTTCTTTTATGATGAGTTAGAAGAAAGCACAGACGCAGAAAAAATCACTCAATAGTGAAATTTGAAAGTTGTGTTTGTTCTGTTTTTGGCTTTGGAGTGAGGTAATAGACTGTTTCTTTTTCTGGTGGTTCACTATTACTAGCGAAGTCGTACAGGTTCATACTACAGTTTACTATTGGGTTCTGAAACAAATAAAAGTACTGATTCAAGCCTGTTTCTTTTGATTCCATTCATCAACTGAACCATAGTATTTTCTAATCACATTCTTTGGATTTGCTTCAAGCATTTGTCGTATTTCGTTGATGATTATAGGCAAGTTTTCTGTTGTTTCTAAATCTTTCTCTGTCCATTTGATAACTTCATATTTTTCGCCATCATCGACTTCAAAAATAACAACAGAATCTATATTATATTTGATGTATAGGTTTATATCATTAGACATTGTTACTGATATAGAAGTGAATAGTATTTTATTCTGGTGGTGTCCAATTTGAATCAGTTGTTGTGTTATTCTCGCTTGTAGTATTGTTCTCTGGAAGAGAGCCTGAAGCCCAACTCGGTTTTTCTGGAACTGTTGATTCATCTAAAACAGTATAATCTAGTTCTTGTGTTTTTGTTACTGTAACTTGTTCACCAGAATCTAATGTTTTTGTTCCAGTAACTGTGACAGAATATGTTATTATATTCGTATTTGTATCAACAAACAACTGTCCAGTTACACTTTGTGTTGAATCCATCTGTGTAACTAACTCAGAATTTACGTTTGTTGGTTTATACTTTATTTTTTGAGTCCCATTTTCTTTTCTTTGGTCTACCGCTTTCCATTGTACGTGTGGGATTGAAACTACTAGCTTTTGTGGCAGTAAAATTTGATTTGTTAATACAAGAGGTTCACTCCCTGTTGATTGAACTTGCGTACTATTATTTGTGAAATTGTGTACATATGCTGTTGTCTCGTTTTCATATATCCGAAGGATTGGTGCAGACTCTTCAACACCCATACTAATTCCATTTCTTTCAAGATACCCAATTTTCTGTTCGTTATTTATTTGATATTGTATAATTGAATTATTGATTGTTTTTTCTGTATTATTTGAGTAAGTATATGTAGTTGTCTCTGTGTATGTAACTTCATATGCATTATTTGATAATGCAACTCCAGTAGCGTGTACATTTACACTATTATTTGTAATCGGTTCTGTTGGACTTGTTCCATTTGAATAATTATATTGATAAGTTTGTGGGTCTACTGGAAGCCCTAGAAATAAACTATTTAATATAAGCAGTACAACCACCGCAAGAAATAATCCTCCAACAACTCCAATTGCTGTTTTCTCAACTTGAGAGCGTTTTTTAATCCAATCTGAAACTGACATTACTGAAACATTAATTGGAACTATATAAATTAGTTTTGGCACAATGTGGGCAATTTAAAAGAATCTTTGTAACGTTTATTTTAAAACAATATAGGTTATTCTGATGAATTAGAGTTAGTGGAATTGTTTGCTGATTGTGATGATTGTGTATATGCAATTTGTTCAAAGGATTCTCCCGTGTCATAATAAGCTCCATATGTATATTTTTTATTACTTTCTTCAACAGAAAGAATGAGTAATACATTTCCGTCTTGTGTTGAAGATAGTGGGAATAATGGAACTCCCTTTGTACTTCTTTGGTCTTCTGTTGGTGGAAGTTCACCAAGTTTTTCACCATTACCATTTGGTTGTACTGTATAAATTTCAAATCGTTTAAAATCTCCCACATATGAGGGAACTACTCCGACAACATCTTCTTCTCGTCGTAATCGGAGTCGAGCAAAGTTTGATGACTCAGATTGGTCTGGATAAAATTCAATATATTCTAATTGTGCATCAGTTGGTGGCTCTGAATCTTCTTGAAATGGGTTATATTTTGCACAGCCACTTAATCCCAAAATACTGGTTGCTGTAAGAGCTTGAAGATATTTTCGTCTTCGCATATTTATATGTGTAATATTCAATTATAAAGAAGTTTTCAAGAAAGGATTTTGAAAATTATATGTTTCATCCATCTATTTCTCCGTTCCACCCAGGGTCTGACCCAGATGACTCAAAAATGTCATTCCGACAAGCTGGGCAAATTGATGGGGTTCCATTATACTCTCTTGGAACATAGACTGCTCCACCACATCGTTTACAATTTGCATCAATTATTGTCACACATTCACTACAAACATAGAAGTGTGTTGAATCTAAGTCACGGAGGTAAAGCAACTGGCTTTTAAGTTTAGATTCGTTAATGCGGTTATCGCAGTGTTTACAAATCTTTGCTGCGCCGCCGTTAAGTTGTATGTCTATATCAGCCATCAATTAGCAGTATTCTATACAACATTATAAGCGTGTTGTCACATATATCCAAAGAAACAGTTTAGAATACAGACACTCAAAAATATATTGGGCTATGAGTGGTTATCTTGTTATTAGATTGTCTGTGTAAGTTTCTCTTTGAGTTTGTGATTTCGAAGCGTGTTGAACTTGCGTTTCATCTCCATGTCGGGGGTTTCATCAAACCACAACCAATAATATTCATCATCTTCAGGTACAGGATTGTGAATAATAAATGCATCAACTTCGTGAGCTTCATATGGTCGCTTTTCTCCTTCATCACACCGACCATTTCGATATAAATTAATTCGAAGTGTCTCTTCTCTGTCCTGACACTTAAATCCACGTTTAATCTGAACTTTTCGAAGGTCTCCATTTACTTCAACAACGATATCATATGCACACTCTCTGACTGGCTCACAAACAATAAATCCTGCTTCTGTGAGAATTCGCTGAATGTCAAGTTCACTTGCTCTCCCGTTTTGTTGATGTGGTTGGTTTCTCTGACTCATAACCCTCTTTCGTAGTGTATAATATACATCTATAGTAACTTAAAACTGTCGAAAATGAGAGTAAGAGCCAATATTGAAAAGATTCTTTGTAACAAAATACTTTAATATTAAGATAAACAACACTATCCGTATGGGTGTGTTTCCACAAATACTAAATTCAATTTTTAGTAACTCTATCGAAATTCACTCATTTGAACTTGGCGTTCAAATAACTATTATAATGGCATTTGTTGTTAGATATAGTTCAATGAATGTTGGAGTTGTTTATTTAACAACAATACTAAGTGGTTTCTTCTTTTTTAATCCAGTTAGAGTTGTTGACCAAAAACCATGGTATTTCTTTACAGGTGTTATTGGAATGATTCTCTTTTTAGAAGTTTACTTAGTTATTAAAAAACAGATTATTAAATTCGATTCAGATAAAACTCGATTCTCTAATCCTGCAACTTCATTGTTGCTATTTTGGAAATGATTAAATAGTGTCAGTGGTACTAAAATTCAAAAGTAAACTAGAGTTGTTTTAGACTCAAATCATCTTTACTTACTAGATTTATCGCCATCTCTGTAAGTTCGGTTGTCTTCACAACATCTGCAAGATTATGCAGGATTAAATCTGTGAAGTTTCCATCTTCAAATGCAGTGACTGCATTTGCACTGTTTGCCCACGGGTCATACTTGTGAACGTCACCTGTTAGTGCTTTATACACACCAACTTGGTCGCTATAATCTTTGGTTGGGATATCTTCTCGCTCTGTTTCAGTAGCCCAATCAATAATCTTTTGTGGGTCGTATTGCGTGCTAGCTATGACAGTTTTGATTTCATCTTTAGTCATATCTGAGTCGTACTCAACACCCATCCAATCTGCAAACTCTTTGAGGGGAGTTTTATTTAATTTTTCATGGCTTGGGATTTCTGTGTTAAAGCGATTTTTCTTTCCGAAGATTGGATAGATATCCATATAATTAACATCATCGAAAATCCATCCAACGCCCGTCTGGAGACACGCTGTTCGGAGGAATTGAAGGTCAAATCCACCTTTCCAAGTCTCTCCATTATATGCAACAAGAACATCGAGACTGTTGAAGTTTTCAGAGATGTAGGTTCCAACACTCTCTAGTAGTTCCGTTGAATCCATAGCCGCATAGATTTTTACATCTTCACCAGACTGTTCAGAAACAGTTTCACGGATAGACTGTATATCAACAGTCCGACCATCTGTGTTAATCCAGATGTGGTAACGGCCACTGTCTTCTAGCGTTAGTGTGGTTAGTGTCTCATGTGCGCCGAATCCTGTTGTCTCAATGTCGAACGCTTTGAACTGATAGTCGCTCGGGTCTTTATCGAAGTACCCCATACACAGTATATTGTACCCAACTGTATTAAACTTTACTATATGGATAGTATATTCAATAATAGAGAGTTTAAGAAAGGTATATTTAACCAATTAGAACCAAACATTTTTATCTATACAAGACATGCGTACCACTAGAGCGATGTACAAAGTCCATAATTCTGTAATCAAGGAACATGGAGAAGGAGCAGCTTCATATCTTGTCTTTAACACAGAAACAAACAAAATAGTTTGTGCAGGAGAGAAATCTATCTCAACAGAAAAACGAACACGAATACACAGATTAGATGCTATGAAAGAAAGTCTTTCTCATGCAGTTGTAACTGTTGAACCAGATTCAACATTAGAAGTATATGACCACCAGATTCCAGATGCATCATTAGTAATGGGTCGCCTTAGAAATGAGATTTCAAATCTAATTGAAAGCAAAAACATTTCTGTTAAATTTAATTCTGCACATGAATCGTTACATGTTATTGCTCACGGACTAATGTGTATGTCAAAAGATTTCTCTCCTGATTTTTCAACTGCAATTAGCCAATCGAATTATCAAATTCAAAATCCTGTCCATCTGTTTACTGATGGGTCATATAACAACCAAAGTCAAGAAGGAGAAACTGCTATTGGATACGCTCTTATTGATGACACAGGGACACTAATTGGTCTTGGCTCCCATCCGATTCCATCCACTCACTCTAGTCTTGAAGCCGAATATAGAGCAGTTGAAGCAGGACTAAACAAAGCTGAGAAATATGATGCTGCTACAGATATAACACTAAGAACTGATAACCGACGTGTTTATCGAACTCTTACAGAAGAACTTCCACCACTTGATAGAAATAGTGAATTAGTCCAGTCTATTGAAAATACTGCACAGAAATTTGTTAATATTGATATTCTAAAAACTGACCGTAATGAAAATAGACTTGCTGATGCACTTGCAGGATACGGTCACAAATCAACTATTGTTGGAGCAATGTGACTACGTATTTTATAGAATATTACTCATAATTAAATACATACTTGTAATCTGAACTTGGCATATCATAATCAGGTGATATATCTTTACCTTCTGCTCGAAGAGTGAAATAATCTTCACCTCTGAATGGTTCAGCTAATTGTGTAATCAACTCTGGGAGTGCAGGCGCTTCTTCAGGAACGCCGATAACCAATGCTCCAACACCAAATGATTCAGAAACAATTCTATATCGAACATCTGTACTTGGAACGTCAATATGTTCTGTGATGATTATTTTTGCTTGGTTTGCAATTGCTTCAACTAATGCTGCATGTTCGTCAGCAGCATGCAGATGTAAACCTTCTCTTTTTTGTTCAACTTTCAATTGTGTTGCATAACTACTTGGACTTACACTTGCTGGAATATGATTTAACATATCTAATACTACGGCCATATACACTAAACTATTTTCTATTCTAATTGAAAAACAGTTGTTCCTACTACAAGAAAATATTTGTATGTTGGATTAAAATAGCCATTTGATGGACTTACGATTGAATCATCCTAAAAAGATATTACAGCTGCGAAATATATCCATATTCTTCTTAATCCAAGTTGGATTAGGTACTGTAATATTTGGAAGTTCACTAATTATACTTTCTGGATACTATTATTATTTTTCAATATTAATCCTCATTTCATTATCATCAACAATCCTAGTAACACTATTAGCTCAAAAAGGATATGTTAATATTGATAAAGATAGTATTGTTGGTGAAGAATTTGATTAAAAATCTGTTAACTCTAAATCAATCTCTGAATACGACGGTCTTATAGCTGTTTCGTATGCCAATCATCACGGCTAGTAAACTCATCAGCAATCTCATATAGTTCCTTTGTACGAGCAACATTTTTAATACTATTTTCAAGCATTTCGCTTAGAGAGACAGCATTGAGTATCGAATTCACAGCAGTTTCTTCTTCAATAACAGACAGGACTCCGTTGTTAACGAACAAGCCATATACATCATCAAGCGTTTCTAGACTATCATATGGCACTTCATGTCCTGTTTCATCAGCAAACTCTTGAACTTGTTCAACAGTATATCCTGCTTCTTCTACAGCTTCTCGCTTTGGTCCTCGGTTTAGTGACTTATCAATATCCAAATCATGATAATCTATAAAGTCATTTAGTGGTGCGACCTTTGCACCGTTCATGCTTGGAACTTTTGTATTAAACCGACCTTTTCCTGAGATTGCCTCACCGAAGTCAGTATAATACATACCTTTCAGTGGCCAATCTGCACCAGTGCGAACACAGCGAGTTCGCAGGTGGCGGAATATTCCACCCCGCCATTGTTCTGCTTCATATCCAACAAGAACAGTCTTACTGTTATCAATGTAGTCTCCAACTACATTTGCAAAGTTTTGAATAAGTTCCGTTTCAGTGTCGAACAAATGAACATTGAGTGGAACAGCATCATCTATCGACAGCGAGATATCATCCTGCGAATGTGCCCAGACATAGTATCTGTCATTATAGAATAGCGAGATTGAAGTAATCTCATCAAACGCAGTATCTCCAGTTGTTTCAATGTGGATTGGGGCAAATTCGTACTGTCGGTGGTCATGTGGAAGGTGTCCCATACTACTTCAACATATGCGTGTATGGAACATAAACTCTTCGGTTGCTTCCAAACACTAAAACACTAAAATAAGTCGCAATAGTATAGTTAAACATCAAATATATTAACAATATAGTAAGTTTTATGTACCTACAAACCCATATACCAGTGAAGGCAGATGAAAAAGCAAGAACTCATCCACACGCACTCGCTCCTCGCTCAAATCCAAACGCATTGTGAAGAAGAAACCAACCTCGCTATCGAAAACCCTAATTACTCCAAAAACGGAGTCAAGCCCACATCAATCCACAAGTCAAAGACTGACCACAAAGAATCTATCCTTCTCCTAGCCGATGAAATAGCAGATGATATGGAAGAAGAGATGGAAAAGGCTAAGACGACCGCATAAGTAACAACCACTTTTTTATTCAAAAAATCACAACCCGTCCGATAGTTTCAAGTATTTCAAAAATAAAGTACTTCTTATGACAAAAAATGAAATTAGTGCTGGAGTTATGCCATTTATGGTTCGTGATGGAGAAATTGAAGTCTTAACTGTAAATGCACGAACTGGTGACTGGGAATTTCCGAAAGGTGGAGTCGAAAATGGAGAAGAACTACAACAAACTGCAACTCGTGAACTTGCAGAAGAAACCAATATCTCTGATGTTCGATTAGTAGACTCATTTTCTACTTCATATTCATATTCGTTCTATTGGGAAGGAAAACCTGTTGATAAAACAGTCCACCTCTATTTAGGTGAAGTCTTCCTACCAGAGTCTGTATCATTATCAGAAGAACACAGTGAATATAAGTGGTTATCTGTAGATGAAACACTCAACCAACTAACCCATGATGGTATGAAAAATGCACTTCGGAATGGAATATCACACTTAGAAAATAATTCAAAACATCCGTTTGAATAATACAATTAATGCATTTTTGGGTTTGAAAGAAGAAGTAACTATTTTTCTCTCATTATGGGTTTGGAGATTAGATAATTCTATTGTTTAAGTTAGAAAGATGTGTGTGGTTCTGTAGAACAGTTGGAATTTCTGGAATGAACTCTGTTGCTGAATTATACACATACACATTTTTATGATTAATCACTTGTTTGTGCAGTTCTTCATTAGATAACCAGTCAACATCAGTGGAAATATATACTGCATATCCACCAACACTAATAGCCGCTTCAACATCGCTAGATGCACTATTTCCAATGTGAATGAAATTATCTTGTGTATAGTGACACTCATCTAATAGCTCTGCAAATATTTCTTTTTTACCTGTTTCATACGAAGGAATGTGGATTGAATCAAACCATTTTGTGAGATTTAGACCTTCAATCTTTGGTTTTTGAACATTTGGGTCTCCAACTGTTACAAGATGAAGTTCATCTGTATTTTCTCTTAAACAATTTAACATAATTTCAGCTCCATTCATAAAACCACGAGATGCGTATTCATCTGCAGTTTTGAAAATCTGCTTTCCAAATGACTTTGCTTTTACTACATCAGCAGCAGACGGGTTATCAATAAATTCATATAGTGTATTGATATAAATCTGCTTGTGACGCTCTTTCTTCAATCCATATTTTTGTAATAATTCATAATCAATTTCCGTCCGTTTCTGTTTCACTGTTTCTGCATCAATACCAAAGCGATTTTCCATAAAAATACTAAAATCTTCTTCTGCTTTTTCATAATCTTGGGATGTTAATAGAAGCGTATCATCTAAATCAACAGAAACAATAGTCATACTACATCTATTATACTGTGAACTAATCAAGGTTTTGTTTTGTATTGATACTAGCCATTATGTTAACTATAATTCAAAGACTCTCACAACCGTATAACATAACACCAATAGTTCCATACAAAAATTATACGAACAAAGTTATGGAAAGACACTTTAAACTCCACATAATAGAACTATTCGCTATTATCTTATTATTAACAATATATTCAGCATTATTCCTTCCATTAGTATATTATATAGATTTTATCAAAATTGAGTATGTTGTTGGACTCACAGGAATTTTTATTTTTAGTAACTTTTCATATGGAACATTACACACCTGGTGGAAACATAGAAAAAAATATACTACCGAAGAAGATGCGCCGAACGTATATGCATATTTGGAAGACCTTTCAGAAAAATTTGGGACTCGAAAACCAAGACTAGTTATATTTGAAAGTGAAGTTCCCAATGCATACGCAACTGATACTCTCCCGACAAGACCAATTATTGCATTAACAAGTTCATTAGTACAACAATTAGATGGTGATGAATTACAGGCCGTTATTGCCCACGAAATGAGTCATATCAGAAGCTATGATGTTTTCTTTATGCAATTCATTTCAACGTTTGCAAATATAATTGAAAAAGCTCATGGATTTACTAGTCGAATTATTCGTGAAGAAGATGATATCGAGAAATTCCTATTCATCATTCCATTTATTATCACATGGGTTAACCTTCAAATAATATATCTTATTTTGTTCTTCATTTCACGAGTGAGAGAAATTGTTGCTGATAGAGATGCTGCAAATACAACAACACCTGATTCTATGAAAAATGCATTAGAAAATTTATCTGCAGATGTAGATTCAGTTTCAGAAAGTGAACGTAGAAAATTCCAAGGTGAAAGTGCGCTAACAATTGTTCCATTTGAAAAATTCCAAACAAAACTGTTTAGCACTCATCCATCAACAGAGAAACGGATTAGGAAACTGCAATCATTAAATACATCTGAAGAAATAGTAAATGATGAATCTCAATCAAACAACGAAACAACCAATGAAAATAATGATACTTCAGATAATGAAAATTCAACCTCTACTGAAGAAATCCAGTCAAATGAAACAATGAATGACACTGAATCTGAAGAATATCCAACAGACTTATCATTGCGGAATAGTGATAATAAATAAATACTTAAAATAGTATTTGATTAATATGAATTTACAAAAACAGATAACTCAAGCTCCAGTACGAACAATTCAGATATTTATTTCACTAGTTGCAATAATAGCAACAACAGGAAGTTTATATCTAAGTCTGGGATTAGGGCTTGTTCCTTGTGAATTGTGTTGGTATCAACGAATATTGATGTATCCTCTTGTTCCTATTAGTATATATAGCCTCTACAAGAAAGAACTGTTTTCACCACTTATTTTAACATTAAGTAGTATTGGAATGATTATTTCATATTACCATTCATTTATTCAATTAGCACCAGATAAGTCAGTCTGTTCTTCAATATGTAGTGCTGTACTATATTCAGTTGGTCCATTTACAATTCCAAATCTCTCTGCTATTGCATTCACTCTAATTAGTGCAAGTGTGGTTGTTGGATATTACTTCCAAACAAACTAAGATTGTACAACCATAGTAACCACAGTATATTTTGAAAGAAAATAAGTAAGTTATTTAGGTTGGTAACAGACTCTAGAAAATTACACGCAATTTCCACTTACACTGTTGTAAGTGAGATTGTGTAAGGTCGGGTGTAAATTACAGCAAATGGACGGGAATGTAAGCAAAGTTGGCTAGCTAAAACAAATCAAGTTGAACTTGAATTAAAACTAGTTTGTTTTAGCTAGTCTAGTTAGTTGTGAGTGTAGTTTTTATTTTCTAGAGAGTGGGGTTGAGAGTAACGGATTCACCATTTTCCCACCTTACAACAACGTAAGGACTCACAGAACAACAATATAGTACTAATCACAATCCTAAAAACACGAAAACAACACGCTTAACTATCTTCAGCCTATAATTTCTAATATGTCACAAGAACAGCAACACAAGATACATGAATCTCATTTTTCTCCCACAGAGGATAACTCATTCATAAGTGAAGATGTGTATGCTGAAACAAATGGTTGTTTTACAAAAGTGAAATGCAAGGAAATATATGGATTTGAAAGTATTGCAACTAGTGGTGATTTATCAGTTACAGCTGACGATTTAGAATCTCTTTTACAGTTTGGTGTGGAAGTAGAATATCCAAATGGTGAAGAAAATATTTTAGTCTTCCAACTATCGAATTTGCTACATTATCCAATACAGCATCGAAAAGAACTTATTAAGAATATGTTTAATAATGGGTCTATCTGGGTTGGTCAATTTGATGATGTTTTTTCAGATGGATTATTTCCTAAAACATGGAATACTATAGTTCTTCCAGACAAAAATGCTGTTGATGGTGTGTTTTCCTATCGAAATAGTGGTATAACATCATTGTATTCTACTGGGAAAGAGGAATTTGTTTCTTTGTTTGGTGGGTCGATGTTAGTGATTGCCTCTTTTATTGGAATTGGAATTTCAGTATTTGCATATAATTCTATGTTGCCACTATTTGCAGTACTTGGTGTTTATTTCATTCTGCTAAAATATGGATTGTCGCCAATAGATGATTATTCAAGGAAGTTATTTAGTATGGATGAGCCTCATATTTGGGGCCAATTAGAAGATAAATCTAACGAAGACATAGCTCCAATAAATTCTGACTTGAAAGAGACGATTCAGAAAATAGCAACTTCGTTTACAGAAAAGTGGACTGACGGAACAATAGTTGATGTTTCAGAGGGTGAACGAGAAACTAACTTGTCTATATTGATGAAAGATACTGCAGAAACAATTACTGTTACATATGAAACACCAAAAAATAAATCTAATTCGTATGTATTGAATCAGCTTGTGAATGAGATTGGTGTTGGGAGTGTAAGAATGTTAGATGGTGAACATGTGGAAGTAAGCATCTCTGTACTTGGGAAAGAAGATGATGTGTCGAAAAATAAGACTTTTCGGATTCGACATTCTGAGTAAATGTATCGGTATGTTTTTACGGTTGTACTGTGAATTATATAGTATGTCATGGAACATGTATGACCCGTGCCCGAACTGTGGTGAACAGAATGAGGATACTTTCATTCAAGCAATTAGACAACTCGAAAATGTTAGACTAGATGGAAATGGCGAACCTGTTGAAATGACACCTCGTGGTGACTCATTTGAAGTTGTCGCTGTCGGATGCACTGAGTGTGATACAGTAATCCTTGGAGATGAAGACGCCATTACTGGTTTCTGAAACAACTTTTTAATAAAGTTTCACAGTTAATACTGTGATACATCGCTAGATTAAAGAGGTTATAGTTTGTTGTGAAGAGTATGGTAAACTTTGATAGGGACTTGCCAATCAAAGGTTATGTCTTAACTTTCCCTGATGGTAATGAAAGTGTTTGGTGTAAATCCTGTTATGATGATAGTGCTGTTAGTGGGTCATTATTTACTAAAGTAATTCGGAAAGGTCAATTTAGAGCAGGGAATCGAAAATGTAAAGATTGTGAGAAAATTGTCTAAATTCTCTTTGTATATAAACAGTAGATAACTCATAGACAGCAGATGAAGAATCACCTGGTTTTATAATAGTTCAAAACGTATCTGTTTTATAATATGGCTCACCAAAAATATACAAAATCTATAGATGATTTTTTGATTACTATAGATTTGTATACTGAAGATTGTGAAGAAGCATATGAAAAGATTATAGCTCAAGTTGAAATTGAACATGACTCAATACAACTGCATAAAGAATCAAAACAGATTGAAAATAATAGTTCTGGAATCATGGAACGATTTGGAGATATATTTAAAAACAGCCAAGATGAAAAAGATTTACTTGAAATAGTTTTAACTAATGCAATCGAAGAAGCAGAAGAAGAACTTAGTGAAGAAATACTGTTCACGCCAACTGATGTTATAACTGAATTTGAAGAAGAAATTTATCGAGGTGTATAAATCATCCAGCTTCAACACCAACTCGATATGTATCACTTTCGGAAACCCCTCTTGTTGTTTGTGTTCCAACTGTCAAATCAGGACACCGAACAACTAAATCAAACGTCTCATCATCAACTTTGATAGCTCTTACTTCAGTAATACGAATTGGACTTGGTAAGTCAACTGCACTTTGTAATGCTTCAAATTCTTCAAACAATAGTTCAGTATCATCAAATAAGATATTGAAAGCATCTTCTTTTGTTAACTCTGTTCCACCATCACTATATAATGCATCGCTATAATCAAGCGTGACCATAGTTTATATATACAATCATAGGTTAAAAAATTATTGTTTATCTAATATATAAACTTAAAAGGTATCCACTCATATAGTATACTATGACAGATAAAGTCGAACTTCGAGTATATTGCCAAGAAGATGTAGATATGACTGCACAAGAATTTGAAGTTGAATTAGATTATGAAATTGTTGATATCTCAGGCGTTGTTAGTATGGATGTAGACCGTTTATTTGAATCCAAACCGTTTGAAGCAATTGTTACTGTTGAATTTGATGAAACGGTTACAACTGAAGAAGAAATCAAATTTGCTGTATCTTCATTATCTGCAGTTCACAATGCCAAGTGAATATCTTTTCACTCATCTGTAATGCTTTTCTGACTTGGCATTGACATACCAACAATCATACAATTTACATACCAGAGAACTGCAGTTAATAAAAACCCAAAGAATATTGGAGTAATTTTCCACAGTCCAATCGAAAGAAGAAATCCAACGAATAGTGGCGTGTTCAATACAAGACTATATTTATTATTTGGTTTAGGATACCCTGATTCACTGTCAATAGTATACCAATTAGATTCTCCTTCATATGTTGTCTCTAGGTGTTTCTCGAATCCGTAAAACAGAACCCATCCTTTCAGTTCTGTATATGTGACTGGAACAGATTGGTGTAGTGCTTGAGTTAAATCCTGAACTGTACAATCAATATTATTTAAGAACTTTTCGACTTCACCATTATCGAATTCATACTCTCTAAATGAAATCGTCCCAACTTTTTCATTTGTTAAAACAATATCAAATTCAACAAATGTGTTTTTGGATGTATCTTCAGTCCGAATAGCAATTATTTCACCAGATTCAGCTTCAGCTGTATACGATTCATCGGAAACATTAATTGCTTTTCTCTCCGTTAGTTTAGATTCAACATTTTTTATCGTTTGAGTATCCTGAATTGTATGTTCAGTTGTTTCCATACATGTGATATAAAACGAATGAATATAATATCTTTGATTTAATCTTTCACAAGTTGTGGGTCAGAGTGAGACAGTTTTAACGAGACTTAACATAAAAGCGATTTCCTTCGCACTTATGTTAGAAATCTCGAAACAAAATTTTCTTTTAATCATTCACCGATTTTTGTAATTGTATCTGTGAATATTTTTCACAAGTGTCCACTTCGGAGTAATTTTTCACTTCACCTTGTAATTGAAGTAAACTTTTTGACTTATTGTCTTGAACAATTTCAGTTACAATATTTATAATATCAGTTGGTATGTCTGAAATATTCTCTTCAAATTCAGAATAATAATCTATTGTGATGGACTCGGACTGTTCATTATCATATAACAAATCTGATTCAATACTCTTTTTAATTGCAGAACTTATTTGATTGCAGTTTGGCCCTCTAGAATACTTTGTATAAGTACATGATGTTATTTGGAAATTTGTTTCAGTAACTGCTTTTCTATCTATCAGGTATATTAAGACTTGATACCGTTGTTTTGCAATCGGTGTTTCTTTTATGTCTGTGATAGCTAACACCAAATCTTGCACAGAAACTGATGAGTAACCCATATAGTATACTAGTAGTATATCACCTAAATTAGTTTTGATTTGTATTGTATGTTTATGTGTTGGTCTGCGTGTCTTGTATTAGAAATCAAAGTTCTTTTATATTAAACAGTGCCAATTATACTATATGCCAATTAATGGGACTGTTGAAGATTTTATTATAGAACAAGAAGAAAAACAGCTATCATTTGAGGATGTTCAGTCAAAAGTAAGTTCTGAAGTCCAAGATGTAACAATTCATGAAATTGGATTGTATCATCATCCGACTGTTATGCTTCGTGATAGTGAATTGAACCGATTAAATAAGTATCTAGAGTCAGGTGGCTCGTATGAAGAGTATTCTCCGCTTGGAACATTTGAGTATGACTCAATTGAGTTTGCAACTGTTCCAGCACGAGTATCATTGCTATCATTTGTTTTATCTGATTTTGCAGCATTTTCTGTTGAAGAGTATCATACATGGATGAGTGAAAATAAAGTACCAGATGAAGCTCTAGAGACATACAAAGATTGGTGTACTCAAGAGAAATATGGTGGAGTTAATGAGATTTATTACGCTGACTCTGATGTGATATGGGATTTGTCAAGAACAGATATTTATTCTGAAGGAGTGATTACGCCCCTTCTTTCAGTTGCTATCTTATTTGAAGATGAAAGTGGAGTGTTTTATACGGGAGTTTATCCTGTTGATATTCAAGAAGACGAGACAAAAAAATTGTTTGATATTGCATTAGAAGAAGATATAGTTACCGATGAGGATGATGAATCTACTGAAGAATCTCAAGATGAAACTGTTGAATATAATACAGTTGAAACAAATGCAACTGCATTAGGTAAGACAATAAATATCAATGATATGGTTATTAAGTTTGAGACAATCTTTGAATCAGATTGGTATACTGTTCCTATTTTAGACCATGCTTTTGATTCTATTTCAAAAGAATCATATGAGCTAATTCAATCTCTTGAGAATGGATTGTACAAAACAACAGTTGATGTAGATATAAATCAGATACCAAATAAGTCTACATTAAATATTGAGACTCCATATGACACCCTCTCTCTTCCGTGGGAACCCTCGCTTAAAAATGGGAATATAACAAAAGAGCTGTTAAAGAATGAAGACGAACTTGAAGACGGTTTTGAGATTTATCTTCGCTCTCCATACACTGCAATGGAAGAGAATATTGGAAATGTGTACGCAACTAGTCGAAACTATGTTTGGGTTGCTATTCCACCAGAAAAGATTAAAGAAGATGACGAAAATAAATCGAATAAAATTGCTCAAGAAAGCGAAAATAAGAAAGCAAACAAGGACGGAAATAGCTCTAATCAAACCGAGGAAGATTCTGAAACACAAACTGAGGAACCACCGATTAATGATACACGAGGGATTCTAGAACGAATTGGAATTCGATAAACTATCTCTAATTCTACTGTTTTGTCTTCTCTTGCAATTGATAAAACAATATTCTTTTAACCCTTCTCTTCATATAAATATCTATGACAGCACAACGATTTAGTGATGCACTCGAAACAGAATTTTATTCGTCAACTATCAATGTAGAAAATATCAAATATCATGGTGTGCCCGATGCAGATAACACTTACCATTTTAGATTTAACTTTTCAAGCAATCATGCACAAAGTGCAATTGAAGATTTTGTGAAAGATGTTGCAGATGACCTTAGTGGTGGGTTGACATATGATATTATGAATGTGAGAAAGCAGACTCGTTCAGAATACGTATTCATTGTTAAGATATCTCCATAGTGGAGTGCGTTTGAGGTTAAGTCAGGAGAATGCTCTGTAAAAAATAATAAAACAATTATTGAGTTTAGTTATTTTAAGTTTCTTTACTTAAGTAAGTAGGTTTTCACTCACGTTCATCTCGCTTTGGATACAGCGGTCGTTCGTAAGAATAGATTGCATAATCTTCATCAGAATTATACTCAACAAGAGTAAAACCGAATGGTGGAACATTAAGAATATCCTGAAAGTCATCAGATAAATGTAGGTAATATGGCCCATTATTTCCAAGACATTCTTCAGGATACTTCCAGTTCTCGCTTTCTTCTGGAAGCCATTCTGAAAAATCAGTGATATGAGCATCAACTACAAGTGTTCGAGAATCGGATTTACCATCTACAGTGTATAGCTCTAGTTGAATATGCTCTTTGTTGGTTCCGAGAGGTGGAAGGTATGTATTGAAATCTACAATATCAGATGCTTTATTGAGACTTTCAAGAATCTCAACGACTTCTTTTTCTTTTGGGAATACAGGTTTTTCATATGTTCCGTATATTGCATCCCAACCTGGTGGTCGATTAATTGCAGACTCTTCTTCCGAATTAGTATTAGTTGAATTTGTAGTATCGTCTTCACTATTTTCATCTTCTGTGTTAGGTGAACTTGTACTAAATTTATTCTTGAAAAATTCTGGGATGTTTTCAAGCACCATAGTATGGTATATGGCTAGTAGACAAATAAAACTACTGTTTTCAGATTATAGGGTTAATTGCGCTTAGAGCTGACAGGTTGTGAGATTTGAAGTGAGACAGCTGTGACGGGGCTTGACCCTGAACGCATTTCACGATTTCCAATATACTTTATTTAGAACTTCGGCATTCCATTGGACTGTATAATCTGTGTTTGATATTGTGACTGTTGCAACAACACTTCCAATTCCAACTTTTTCACCAAACGTTTCTGGATTATGACCACTATTGGAAATTGTAGAGTATATTTCAGATTGAAGTTGGGGTTTTATATCGCCATTGATTTTGAACGCCCAACCATCTGCTTTGGTCACAATGACAGTATGCTCCGTCATGTATAGTATTAGGAGCAGAACTGTTGTAAAGTTACTGATTTAGAGACTCGATTTCATCTGCAAGAGTGTCGTAGTTATTTCCAACAGCATCGCTAACTGTATCATGAATCTTGTTTCTAGTTTCTTGGGGAATATCTTCGCTGTCCATTGCTAGGTCATATGATTCTTGCACGTGTGAGACAATCGCTTCAATCACTTCAGTTTCAGATGCCATATTTATTACTTGTGCTAAGTTCATATAGTGTTTTTGTTTTAGATTGTTGCGATACTTTTTTATTTGTAAATATAGTATTTCTTATTGATTATTGAGTATGGATTTATTTACTGATGGATTAAGGAAAGAGCAGTTGTCTACATTTGGTAGTGGTATAGGATTGTTTATTATCTCATTGATTGGGATGATTGTTGGAAGTGTATTATTCTTTAGTCTTGAGTTGTCTTTTTCCTCGTATATTGAACTTGTATTCCAAATATTACTTGTTCAAGGTATTGGGTTTTTTGTAGTAAGTATAGGTTATATTCATCTATTCACATCTGGGTTTTCATGGTTGAAATTTGAATCTAAGTACCCAAGAGATATCGTATATATTATCTCTGGGACTGGGTTGTTTTTACTAATGAGTGGGTTAGTATACATTTCAAGTAATTTTTTAAATATTGAATTAGCAAAGAATTCTATTGAGCCTATTCTTCAGTCTAGTAATCTTAGTGTATATGTATTTGTTCTTCTTTCCTTGCTTGTTGTTGGTCCATTAGAAGAGTTATTTTTCAGAGGTGTTTTACAACAGCATTTTAAGAAATCATTCACAACAAAAATGTCAGTTATAATTGCGTCATTTTTGTTTTCTATTATGCATTTAACATCAATGATTGGTAGAACTGGGATTCTTGGATATTCAGGTTATCTGTTGTTGTTGTTTTTTGGTGGAGTTTTATTAGGAATATCGTATGAAAAAACAGATAATTTATTAGTTCCAATGGTTATTCATGGGGTTTATAATTCGCTTGTTGCATTGCCAGTCATTTTTTATTAGTTGAATTTTTCTGCAATCTTATCATAGATTTTTGTAAAGACTTCAGAATGATGAGAAATCATTACACTTAATGTCATTGATAAGGTAAGTAAGAAAACAATTGAGAATAATTGTTGTTCAATTTTTGGTGGTGCGCTTGTTTGTAATGAGGACTTTATTGAGAGTCCAACAATTACTAGCACTCCTAAGATGGCAATACTAAATCCAATTTTTTCTGGTTTGGAAATGTGGCTAGTTTCAATTGGTAAATCCATTAGTTCTTTGTAATATTACAATCTTTTTAAGTATTTTGCTAGTTAAGAGTCTTTTTCTTTCTGCATTTCTGCTGTTTCTCTTTTGGCATCTTCCATTGTATATCCATCTTCCTGAACAACTTTTACATATAGCTCTTTTGGAACTTCATCGTCACTAATTAATTCACCAGGGTTGTCTTTTTGCTTAGGTTCTGCTTTTGAACTTTGTGTTGCGTCTAGTTCATCTAGCGAGTATTCGTCTAAATCTATGCCTTGTTCATTTGCATCTGTCTGGAAAAAACTAGAGAAACGGGATTGTTCTAATGTTTCTTCTGTAATTAATGGTCCATTTATATACCGATATATACTAATGCTTATGAATAAAATTACAAATATAGATGTTGAAATAACAGCACTATGGAATGGAGACAGAAGTAGGTTTATAATGCGATATAATCCATAATAAATGAGAACAACAATACTGATAAATATTGATAATAGAATTACTTCAAAAGCTCCAATTATTCCTTGTGATGGAATTATATTGTTCTTTGATGGTTTCATTATTGTATTAATTTTTGTTCTTATATAAAAATGAAATGGTATTCTGATTAAATCGAAAGGATTTTATACTAAAATGTGTTTGTTTTTCATATGGAGATGACAAGAAAGAAAATGGTTTATTCTGTTGGATTAACCGTTTATATTATTGGTGTAGTGATGTTCCTTTCAGGATTAGGAGCATTCAGTTCACTGGGAGTTCTCCCACAAGAAAATATAGATGCATCTGATTCAGAGTATATGTTATCTGAATCAGAGCAAAAACAGTATGAGTTATATTCAACAAAGAGTGTAACTGTTCAATCGCAGTCTGAGAACCCAGCTGCAGTTGGTGAATCTAAACAATCTATCTTTAGTGGATTTTTAGAAGTTCACTCTGTACTCGAATGGTTGCTTATATTTGGTGGGATTGTTGGGATGGCGATTGGAATTTATCCGATTCGTAATATGGAAATTGAAGCAAAGCGCCGTCGAAAGGAACTAACGAATTTCTAATCTGACTTATTTTGTAGTTATAGCGTGTTTTTATGTGTTTTAGATATTATTAGTATGAATTGAATCGGTGGTTTTATGTATTGTGTGTACATAGTGTAATGTAGAACGACGATGGCAGTTACTAACACCACTGAAACTGTTGAACTAGAAAAAGATGTGCAGTTCCCTAACTCAGAGATTGGTCTGAGTGATGGTGATGAATCCGTAGATAAGTACGATTATCTTGATGAAGCAAGAGAGAATATCAAAGATGCAGATATGGTAGTTCTTTCTGATGGGGATGCAGATGGGATTGCAAGTGCAGCACTAGTTGAGTATGTGTTTGACAATCTTGATGTGGCGATGGTCCCTGTTGGACCGCATCGGTCTGCTGTATATCCAAGTAAAGGGATGGAATTGGTAGCCAAGCATGGGCGTGACGATATGACTGTGTTCTTCCTTGATACTTGTTTGAATGAAGAAGATGATTGGATGGTCGAATCTCTTGAAGATATGCATGAAACCGCAAATGTGCGGTTTTTTGACCATCATGAGTGGACTGATGAAGAGCGAATTGAATATGTTCGAGATAATACAAGCCATTGTGAATTAGATACTTGTATGGATACTGAATGGGAAGTTAATGGTGAAGTTATTGAAGAGCGTTGTACAGCAAAGATGGTGTATGATTACTTTGTTTCTAACGGAGTAGAATTTCCTGCAGAAATAGAAGAGCGAATTGAAGCTGTGACTGTTGGAGACTTGTGGCTGAAGAATAATTCGTATGAATTTAAGCACGAACAGACGCAGTTTGTTATGGATTCGCTTGAGTATGTGACAGACATTCATATGTCTGAACGGTATGATGAGCGATGGTTCGGTTATGGAGATTGGGCGGATGCATTTTGTGATGTTTCAACTCCACTAGAGGAAACAGTGTTGGCCGAATATGCGTCGGATTATCGTTCTCGGATTGACGCTCGGCTTGATGTTGTTTTCAATAATGATGGGTTTGTTTCTCAGTATGAAGTTGATGAGTTAAATGTTGCATTTGTATATGGTGATATTCCGCCAAATGACCCATCGACTGTGCTTCGTAAACAGGGAGTTGATGTTGTTATTATTATGTTTCCGTGGATGAAGTGTTCTCTTCGTGGAACAGAGAACTTTTCGTCGTGTCATCTTCTTGCAGAAGAACTTGGCGGTGGTGGTCATGGAATGGCTGCAGGGGCAACCCTTCGTGATATTAATCCGTATGACTCTAAGGAAGAGTATTATAAGGATTATGGTCGTAAATTCCATGCAGTTCTTCTTGAGAAGATTTCGGAATATGCAGAATAATTCTTAATCTCCCACCATTCTTATATATCGTAAGGTGAGATAGTTACGATGAGATGAAGTTAAAAGTATCGTCACTAATTGATGCTGTTGATTATGAGGAATACGATAATAAGCAATTATTGTTTATTCCATTATCTGTTCTTGCAGTATCGCTCCTCATAATTGCTATCTGGTTTGTTACAACTGGAAGTCCTGTCATTCTTGGAATTGAATTTGTTGGTGGGACTGAATTACGTGTTACACCAGATGGAGATGTATCGAATCCACAACAACAGTTGCAAAGTTCTTTTGAAACAACCCCTTCTTCTATACAATCTGTTCCATCTGATAATAGCTATATTGTATCATTTAAAGGTGGAGGAACAGATACAGGAGCATTAACACAACAAGCTGAACAGGCTGGATTTACTGTTCAATCGTCAAGTCAAATATCACCAAGCTTTGGTGGTGAAGCACAGACAACAGCCTTATTTGGTATGTTAATTGCATTTATTGCAATGAGTATTGTTGTCTTCTTATTATTTAGAACAGTTGTTCCATCGGTTGCTGTTGTTGCTTCCGCATTTTCAGATATGGTTGTCCCAATTGCATTAATGAACTTGTTAGGAATTGAGCTAACACTTGGAACAGTTGCTGCATTATTAATGCTTCTTGGTTACTCTGTTGACTCTGATATGTTATTAAATGATTATGTTGTAAGACGAAGTAATGAATTTTATTCGGGTGTATATGAAGCAATGGATACTGGATTAACAATGACAACAACATCAATTATTGCAATGGCAGTATTGGCAATTGGTGCAACAATAATTGGCATTCCACTATTACAGGATATTGGGATTGTTATTGGATTAGGATTACTTGTTGATGTTATGAATACATATATGATGAATGTTAGTTTGCTCCGATGGTATAGATTCGGGGCGGTGAAAGCATGATAGACTTTATTAAAGAGTACTGGCGGATTCCATTAGTCGTTCTGTTAGTACTTGGTAGTGTAATTGCAATCTTTGGAATTGGAGGAATCGTAGAGTCTCCAACACAAGGTAATGTTTCAGATGATTCTGCAACAACATTACAATTCGGATTAGAACTTGATGGTGGAACAAGAATTCAAGCACCACTTCATGGTGTAACTGCTGAAGGTGTTCGATTGTCAGCAAATTCAGATACAGCTGAAATAGAACGCCAAGTTGCATCAAACATATCTTCTGCAAATGTTACTGATGTAACAGTCCGATTACGGACAACAAACGAAAGTACAAATGCACCAATAGATACAATAGAAGTAACAAGTAAAAACACCTCAAAGCAAGAACTACGCTCTGCTATTGAGAATCAAAATATTGAATACGATTCAGTTAGAGATGGTGTAACAGAAGAAACAAGAAACCAGCAGGTGAATGTTATCGAGAATAAAATCAACCAAGCAGGGTTGAGTGGTGGAACTGCTAGAATTGTCACTGCAGCAGACAGCCAAAAATTTGTCCTTATTGAAGTACCAGGTAAAGGAAGAGAAGAAGTAATAAATATTCTCAACGAACGAGGTGCAGTTCAAATTGATATTTATTATCCAAGCGATGAAAATGGAACAGAAACATATAAAACAAAGACTGCAGTCCTTCAACAAGATGACTTTCAGACAGTCGGAAACGCACAAGATGATAACCAATTTGGCTCACACGTTCCCGTAACACTAACAGAAACAGCCGCTGAAGACTTTCGGAATGCAACCATTGAAACTGGATTAGCACCATCTGGAAGCCGATGTTCATACGATACTAATAGAAATGGAAGTGGGGCTTGTCTACTCACAAAAGTTGATGGTGAAGTCGTCTACTCTGCAGGTATGTCTCCATCATTAGCTCGAAATATTGATTCAGGCAATTGGGTTGAGAGTCCAAGCTTTGTACTACAAACTGAAAACTTGTCTGAAGCACAAGCACTTACATTACACTTACAAGCAGGTGAACTTCCTACATCAATTGCATTCGACAAAGGAACTATCGTAACTGTAACATCAACACAAGGCGAAAAATTCAAGATTGGAAGTCTCTTAATTGGTCTTGCAGCAATCCTTGCGGTCTCTGGAAAAGTATATCTCAAGTACCGAGACTTGAAGATTGCTGCTCCAATGATTGTCTCTTCATTGAGCGAAGTTGTGATACTTGGTGGGTTTGCAGCAATTGTTGGATACCCAATTGACCTTGCTGTTATTGGGGGTATTATAGCAGTAATTGGAACAGGTGTGGACGACCTTATCATCGTTGCAAATGAAGTTCTTGCAAAAGGAGAAGTTAATAGCTCTAGAGTGTTCCAGAGTCGATTTAAAAAAGCCTTCTGGGTTATTGGAGCGGCAGCATTAACAACAACAATTGCCCTCTCACCACTTATGGTCCTCTCACTTGGTCAATTGAGTGGTTTTGCAATCTTCACAATCTTTGGAATTGCAGTTGGTGTCTTCATCACAAGACCAGCATACGGAGAATTCCTAAACTATGTCCTCACTGACGGAAAGTGAGACAACTAAAATCACAATCTTTATGCTATCCTGCCTCATACAATAAGTTGCTATGTCCAATACGAACATGATTGAGGCTAGCGGCGATGAGAATAATGAAGACAGTTCCGATGACGAAGACGATTACTTTGAAATGGAACGAAAGATGCGACGTGAGTAATACTAAATCCGCTTAGAAAAGAGTCTTAAATCTGCTTTTCTATCATTTTTCGTGAATCAAATAACATAAGTCACCTGCAGGTTTAGCGTGTAACACTCTTACTCAAACCTTTTTAACACAATATTTCGGCACTTTCAAGTATCTAAAACTCCAATATATCTATATGTCATCTATCGAAGCAAGTGTTGAATCATTCCATTCGGATACTGAAGAACTGTATCCACTTGAAAAACATGATTCTGTTATTGGTCACATTACAAATAATGAGAACACATTTTTTAAATTTAAAGTAAGGTATCTACCACAGGACACAGAGAAAGAAAAGAGTATCTCAGGAGCATATGAAATCCTTGTTTTTGCTTCACAGAAAGAAAAACGAGAAGGTGGAATCGTATTTTACCAAGAAAAACACAGTGTGCCTGAAACTGATATGCCACTGTATACTCTATTTGTCAGAGCTAGAAAGATAGCAAGTGAAATCGCATACAATGAACATCTTCACAAATGTCCATACTGTGGATTTCTTGCAAATGATAATTGGAAAATAGAAAAGCGATGGCCATTATTTACACAGAGAGCTTTGAAACGAGTTGTTCCTAGTCTTGTTTCTGATGATAATGTGTCTACTTGTGCAGGGTTAAAACAGTGGGTATTGCCAATAGTTGAAGTATTCAAACATAAGAAAGATGAGAATCCAATATTTGACTATGAAGAACTTGAAAACTGTGGTTCCCTTCTTACTGCTCCTGGGTATCCAAAGTGGGCGTATCAATCTGAACTAGATTGGTATACAAACTACTGTTTACAGAAAACTCTTGATGAAAATCCAGATGCGTTTGAAGATGACCTTGATTATGATACAATAAAACGAGTTGTCGAACAATTTGACAGAACAAGTGATACCAAATCTCTATATAAATAAGTTCTCCACTTCGCAATTTGATTAAAGCTTAGATTAGAGTGCTTGTATTAATTGAAGAAACAATATCACGCTTGCGGTCATCAAAGAATTCAGTGGACTGTTGGACAGCTGTTGCAAGTTCAGTTTTTGAATCTGTATTTATATCAGTTCCATAGATAACAAAATGGTTTCGAATATTTGTGAAATTACAGGCGCTTCCGAATGCATTATAACAAGCATCTTCCAATGGTGGTGAAATCGACCCATAGACTAGTAAATGTGGGACATTCCAATCAGCTTGTAAGTCATCTGGTGCTTTTGCAGTAAGAGTATGAGCTGTATATTCACCAATTGTCTCATCATACTTTGTAACTGAATCTTGTTCTAGAACAGTTAATCCAAGTTCTTTAATTGCAGTTACAACATCTTCAAAAATAGATTTATTATTAATCGCTGTTACACCAATTACTGTTTCAGAACAATCTCGGGTTCCATTAGGCATTAAATATGCTCTTACTTCATCATCGTCATCGACTTGGCTATCAATTGCAAACTTAAACAAATCTCCATACTCTCTAAATAGTGTAATAAATGCACGGGTTGTTTCTGTATCTCCTTCTTCATACTTGGTCTGTGGATTCATAATCCACTGTATGGTTTATTAACACAAAAATATATCGAAACAATTTCACAAAGTATACATCTCAATTTTCGTATTATATATTTCAAAAATACTTTAATGAACCCTTTCTAAAATTACAGCATGGTTGAAGAAATTGAATATGAGTGTCAAATCTGTGGAAAAACAAAATGGGAGCCAGAAATTCCGACTGAATGTCCTGATTGTTTAAGCACATCTCTTGATAAAATAAATACTCGAAAACGAGATGAGGATAATGGTGTCTGTTCTGTTGGCGCACCAGATGATGTAGAATCAGATGTAGATTGTGAGTTGATTGCAACACATACAGCAGAAATCACTCAATTGTATGAAGACGGAACAAACACAAGAAAGATTTGTGATTATCACAAAAAATTGTGGGACGGGTCAGACCATGTTGAAGAATTCAATTCTCTCTAAATATAGATGGGAAAATTGTTAAGGCTAGATGTACTATCAAACTATATGAAAACTATTGCAGATTTTGAAGAGTTTGACCACAATGGGTATCGAATTTCAGTTGATTTAGGCTCAGCTCGATTTCATTTCAATGCAGGCATAATCACAATTCAAGGGCATGCGTATGGTGATGAGAAACGACAGATTGAAGTTCGATTAGACCCAGAAGACACAGCTGATTTTAATGTTAGTGTTTCAGAAAATGATGGCGAACTTACAGCAAAAGATTATGAGTTTACTGCAGAATTACATAAAGTAGTGGATATTGAAACAGATGAAACTCTGTGAAATGAAGTTTTAACTTCAACAGAGAATTGAAACCATAACTATAATAACCTTCAAAAGCATTTCTCTACATATGTCAGACTCATACGAAGAACTTAAGCAGAAAAACCTTTCAGAAGAAGGAAGAGAAAAAATAAACAATGGTGGTTTTTTTGAAATCACAGTTCTTATTGACTGGACAACTCCCGAATTTACTGACTCATATTTAACAATTGATTTTGTCTTAGATGAATCTATTGAGGATGAGTTTTTCTCAGACATTGACTTTGATAGTGAGAACTTTGAAGAACGAGATGATATGATTGCATCCGCACTTGGACATTCGTTAGGAGAAATGATAGAACGAGGACTAATTCTAGATGCATATGGAAACAAACACATTTCCTCTGTTGATGAATTAGATGAACATGTGAAAGACTTCCGAGTCATCTCAGTGTGATTTGTGCCATCTAAAAGTTAGACTAAGACAACGTTAAGTGTATTTAATCGAATATTAAAGTGCGCTCTAGGTCAAAACCTGAGTATGTACCTTAATTTCTGTGAATTGTTTGTACTACTTATTTTCAACTTGCTGAAGAGACCATTCAGCTCGTTGTTCTAATGCAGTGATGCTTGAGACTTGACGGGAAACAGTACTGGGGTCTTTACCAAGTTTTTCAGCAATCTCTGATTGAGTCAGACCTTGCTCTAAGAGAGCTTTAGTTCTAGCTAGAGACGGTTTATTAACTAGAATCCCATTGTGGAGATGTTCAATCGTTCGAACTTCCCATTCATCATATGGTTCAAACTCTAGTATGGCCGCTAGCTGACAATGCTCTGCATATGGAACAATATCCTCATGTTCCCAAGAAATAGCAGCCTCTAGCACTTCACCAATATGATGATATTGGTCATCTCCAAGACGAGAGTAGTCTTCATACTCTTCATAATAATTCTTTTCATCGTTGTCTTTATATTCTTCATAGCGTTCTATCTTCTGATGTTTATTGTCAATGTAATCTTCCATGGCATCTTGGAATCTCGAAATTTCATGGTAGACAGCATACTGGTATAGCTGTGGGACACCATCAAAGATTACATCTTCTAGCACTAAGTCACATAATTCATTATATGCTGAAGATACAACGTTCCACTGTTCATCAGAAAGTGGAGTCATTCCTTCCTTTTCAAATTCTTCATTCACAACAGATTTCGATGGGGTTTCTGGAACAATTTCTACTGTTCCCATTGCAATTATAGTTTCTTCATCAGACCAAGAATATTGAGTTAGAACATATTCTTGACTTGGCTTGCTCTTTGCAGATTCTTCATTTAGATACAGTCGATACCCTTCTCGTTCGTTAGGAATCCATGTTTCGATACACTCATGAAATCGGTTAAGGTTTATTTCCACGGTTTCAGTTTCTACCGTCATACATCACAGTATGTATTCTACAAACATAAAACCTTGTATTTATAGATACAACAAATCACTCAATCTTTTCAAAAGACAAGACAATCCAAACGCCACTCCGAGTTGATTCTTCAATACTTGCAGATATAACAGTTCCTTCTGATACATCAGAAAGACGCTCATCAACTGAAGACTCACACTGACTTAAATTAATTCTAATTCTAGTTCCTGCATCTTTCCCGTGAAGTACCTCAAGGTATTTGCTATTTTCTTGTCCAGATTGCAATTCAGACTTTGGAGAATTGAAAACAGTGAACTCAGTATCTAATTCACTCATATATTTGTTAATGTATGTACATCTTAAATCTTTTATCATTTTTGAGGTAAACACCTCGGGAAAATAGCGTGAAGCACCTCGGATTCAAGCCCCGTCACAGCTGTCTCACTCGCCCACTGTTCACAGATAAGAACAAGTCATTAGTCATCCCAGAAGTTCTCTCTGTCTCTAAAACGTTCCACGGTTTTATCAAAATCAGCAGAATTCATCTGTAGTTCTAGTTCAAATTCTTCTGTTTCTTGATTGTATTGATACATTCGCCAGCCTTTATAGTCAACTCGGACCCATACTTCAAATCGAATATAGTCAAGATTTAATCGACGCATATCTCTTTTGTATTTTCGTTTTTCTTCAGCAGTGAATGTATTTGTTTTAACTTGTAAAAACATAATATTATCCCACTCACCGCCAACTCCAATCACATCAACAAGCCCAAATGGGTCATGATTTGAATATGAACTAACTTTATCAACATTACCACTACCACGAACCGAACTTAGTATATTTGCGGCTTCTCGTTCATTTCTATCGCCTTTGTCTGTTGTCTGATTTAATACATACGATTGAATTTCTAATTGAGCATCTACACTTAATTCAGCCCAATTAATAGATTCATAGTTCCCTTCTTTTGAAACATCTATTTCTCCAATAATTTTAGGAGAGTGAGAGTCAATTATCGAATTTGTATTTAATACAGCACCATATGTATCAGTAAAGATGATATATTCATTTGATTCTTGTGAATATTCTATTTGTGATATTTCTTCTGGTTTTTCGACCATATTTGATTATAGAAATCCTATTAAAAATAGTCTTTGATTTTATTTCAACTCGACCATCCATCTGGTTTAGTATCAGATGGAGTATAATAGTCTCCATTCAATGTTAACCAACCTTTGTCTTGGTATGGAGCATATAAATCGTTTATATTGTCAGAGTACACCAAAGAGCCGTCAGAATTCCGTCTTTCATATTCGCCTGTAACTTCATCTCCGACAAGTGTTCCTGACTCTACCTCCATTTTCTCATTAAATCTTACATTATCGGTGTTAAGTGTATTCTTTTCTGGTTCTCCAGGAATATATACGAAACTGAGAGTTATCTTTCCAATCAACACAGGTTCACTGTCGCTTACATCTTCATATTGTAAGTCTTGGTTTGAAAGGACTGAAAGAGCTTTTTGAATCAGTTCATTTGGGGGTCTTAAACTACCAATTTGACGCAATTCAATATCTTGTTTGTTTGGCAACCAGTATGCAAAAAACGTAAATTCTTTTGATTTTCCAATAGCCATAATTTATTTTGTGTATTAATCCTTAAAAATATGTGTGTTCTGATGTTCTTCAGAAGCGTATATTAGAAGCGTATAATCAATAATACTTTTATGCATTTAGAACAATTGTATAACAATGGATTATAACAAATCCCGATTAGTTCACATTGCAAGTTTTGATGGACTTCGTGAAGTTCATGGGAAAGCATTACATTTAGCTGAAGAAGGATACTCGCATTCAGGGATTGGAAATGAGTTAGATGTTGGTGATACAACAGCTCGGAAGTATTTAGATGAATTACAGGAAGTATTTGGTGAGAATGTGATTGAACCAAAACCAAAACACTGGGACTGGCCAGAAACATGGCCCGATGAGTCTGGTGTAACTGATTATTGAATTGAGGTTTCACAATAATAAAGCAAAAGATATATTTGTACTCCACGATTCGTATCATTTATGAGCGACGACCCATCTTTGGAGGGGGAAACTGAGATGCGTTCAGATATGCTTTCACAGGCTAAAAATAAAGATGATTCCTTTGAGCCGTTTAATCGAACGCCAAAATATCCACATGAAGTTAAGATTTATTTTGGAGTTTTAGCTACATTATTGATTTCAGCTCACTTAGAGTATATCTCGGTTTGGTGGGTGTTTGTTTGGTCAATTGGAATAATGGTTCCTGAAGAAATTAAGAAAATCCACACGCACGGGTTAGAAGCATATTTAGAGAAATTGCATTTCAAACGTGTCACAATGAAAGATGTTGGACTTGTGATTGGAGGGTTAGTGTTAGTCTTTCTTGTATTGTCATTGTTAGTTGTCGGTGTCGTCCAAGTAGATGCAGCACTTTCTGATTCAACAAGTTCTGTTCTACAATCAACAGATGGAGAAGCAGAAAGTGGCCACCTCTTAGCAACTGCAACAATTAATTGGTGGATTTATGGGCTGGCTGTTATAGCTATGTTTACTATTATTGGTCCTGCTGAAGAACTGATTTTCCGCCACCAACTTAAAAATGAATTTCAAAAACGAACGTCTTCTCTAAAATCAATCACACTAACGAATATTATTTTTTCCTTGATGCACCTACCAATAATTATATTTGTACCAGATATTCTATTAATGGTGCTACCATTAATCGCAATCTTCTTGCTTGGAATGGTTTTTAGTCTTCAGTATGAGTTTACTGAAAACTTGTTTGTGCCAAGTATCACACATTCAATCTATAATTCGCTTGTTTTGACAGCATTATTGTTTGGAATTGCATAAATCTTAAACAATATTTGCGAAAAAACTCAATTCTGAATAGTGAAGATTCAGTCTTGTAGTTAGTTAGAATATATATTTGTATCGAATCACTTGCACAGTAGTTTTCTTATTTTTTATAAGATTGTATACCTTCTTAATGGATTCTGCTTTTGTGTTCTGTTTTGCGTGCAGAACAATTTTTGAGTCTGTTTCACAACCAATATCAAATGCACTGTTAAATTCCATATCATATATAGTAAATTGTCCATTATGCTTTTGTGGACTATGTTTGAAATCTGTTATTTCAATAATCTCATTAAGCATTGATTCCGAATCTTGTTCTGCATTTGGAAACTGAATTTCGAATGTAACCCTACTTCCTGTTGGGCGTGACCCAATGTGTTTTTGTCCTGAGTCCGTTTCTTTTGTAATACTTTCTAATTGCCGACCGTCACAGTCAACTCCGAACACTTCATCGAGTATCTTCGGATTCCATACTGAGATTGTTTCTTTTCGTTTCATATGTAGTAGTTTATAGTTGATGATATTTAACTCTGTTAGAGTCTAATCGTTCTAATGTTTCAGTATCAATAGTTGTCTTCAGAGATGAAACTGTTGGATATTGGTTTGAGTTTGACGGGAAGATGCTACTTGTATTTTCAAACAACTTTGAAAAGTCCCATCCATTAGAATCACTTATTCTTTGGTTTGCATTATGTTCTATTGTACTCATAATTCCAGAGAGTATAGTGCTTGCTTGTTTTTCATCTAATGGTGTCATACCTAACAGTTTTGTTTTGAAATCGGTCTTGACTGCTTCTGAGAAATCATCAAAGTCATCATGCTGAATATGTTCATCAGCGTAATATGGTTCTGTAATTTTAAATCCTTGTGTGTCTGATTGAACTGCAAGCCGTAGGCAAAAGGTGAACTTTGAGTCCCCAAACATCTTAATTGTCTCTTTTGACTGCATTGCACTCCCATGTATTCTAAAACCGACAGGTTCAAAATCAGATTGAGTTACTGTAAAGCTATGCGTTGATAGAATAGCGTCAATTGGAGTCTCATTTTTGAGCCATGTGTGAATCTCATCTTTTGAGAATGTCTCAAATGTTTCAGTATCATAATTCCACAGTGTTGCAGATAATCCATTTTCACTAATATTTGCAATATGGTATGATGTATATGTATCGTCAGGATTGATTTTACCTAAACTATCTCCCATAACTAAATCATGTTGTTGTGGAAATTCTAATCGTGGTGTGGTTTGTAATGGTTTATATGAATCCCATGTCATAAAAATATAGTTAGTGAACTTTGTACAAAAAACATTCGATTTTCGAATCTTTTTTAATAGTGTATGTCTATATTCTAAGTGAAAATGCATCCATTAGACCAACTTGAGGATGAAGTCAAGTCAGTTTGTGTTGCAACAACAATTGACCCACAAGACAAGAAACGAATTCAATCTTTAATTAATAATGTAGAAAATGCATATCCAGATGACTCGCTGCCTGATGAATGGATTGAGTTTAAAGAAAAACTGAATACTTTATTATATGGTGTTCGGGATAGGCAGACAGTGAAAGAACTTCGTGAACTACATAAAACAGTTGCAAGCGAGCTTTCTAATTAATCTGTCTAATTATATACTTCACTGTCACTGTAAATACAAAGTTTTATATACTCTTGGATACTACTAACTGATAGTGAAATCCTATGGTTGACGATGAAAATTTAGATTCATACAGGGTTGGTGGCTCGGTTCGAGATGAAGAACTAGGCAAGGAATCTAATGATGATGATTTCGTGGTCATTGGTGAAACTCGTGATGGTATGTTAGACCGTGGTTTCAACCTTCCCGTTGGTGAATCATTTGCTGTGTTCATTCACCCAGATACTGGTGACGAATGGGCACTTGGTAGAAAAGAAAAGTCAACTGGTGATGGATACAAGGATTTTGAAGTTGTAGCAGGTCCTGATGTTACACTTGAAGAAGACCTCTCTCGTCGTGACTTGACAATCAACGCTATGGCAAAAGACACGGACACGGGTGAATTATTCGACCCACACGGTGGTTTAGATGACTTAGAAGATGAAGTTCTTCGTCATGTAAGTCCAGCATTCGCTGATGACCCGCTTCGTGTCGTTCGAGTTGCAGCATTTGCAGCTCGGATGCCTACGTTTGATGTGCATCCAGAAACTGCCGAACTTTGTAGGAGCTTGGTAGACCAATTAGATACTATTGCACCACAGAGGATTCAGAAAGAACTATCGAAGGTCTTTCGTTTGGCAGAAGAACCCCGAAGATTCTTTGATGTTTTGGAAAGTTTTGGTGCATTAGAAGTCCTCTTTCCTCTCATTGAAGAAATGACGACTGTTCCAGCTGGTCCGCCCGAACATCATGCTGAAGGTACTACGTTTGAGCATACTATGCGTGTGTTGGAAGAAGCGCATAACCAAATGCCTGATAATAAGAGAGTCCTATGGGCCGCTCTTGGTCATGATATGGGTAAAGTGTTGACCGATGAGTCGGAACTACCCAATCATCCTCTCCATGAGAAAACGGGACCTGATGCAGTTGAAGAGTTTGCAGATAATATAAAATTACCAAACACTCATCGAAAGATTATGAAAGATGCTGCACGCTTTCATATGAGATTTCATCAAGTTGATGAACTCAGAGAAGCAACGCTTATTCGTATGGTTGATAGGTTTGGTGAACCAAACTTAACTGTTGATGAGTTTATTGCACTTGGTGTTGCTGATGGGTTGGGCAGAGAGCCACAGAATGTAAAAGGCAATGTTTCAAAGATTAGGGAAACTCTGAATGCAACGCAACAGGTGATTGATGAGTTTGGTGGAGATGAAGCATTTGAAAAGTTCGACTTAGACCCAAGTGATGGTGAAAAGATTGGAGACCTAATTCTCCAAGAGAGAATCCGTCTATTGAAAGATAGGAGTCCATAAGTTATGCACGTTTAAAACCGTATTTTTCTTTATTCAATCTTATCAGCAGTGTGGGTGATTACATCTGATTTTAGATTTGAGCGTACTTCAAGACACTTACATTATATTTCACACTCACCGAAACTTTAAAGTCTAGTAATATTATCGGTAATATATAGTATTTAATGTTCCAGAGTGATTCCAAAGCTGAACTTAACTTAGGTGCAGTTATTTTATTAACTGCAACATTATTTCTTGGGATTTCTATCGGTGTTTTAGCAGTACATACATCAGGCATACTTTCAGGTGGGCCAGATGCAACTTCAGCTATTTCAGTTCAAGATGATGGTTCTGAATTTACTGTCGCTGTATATGATATGGGCGAATATAGTAAAATTCAAATTGAATATAATAAGAATACCGAATATGTTGAACGTGAGGGGGAAGTTTCATTTGAAAAAACAACAACTCCATCTAAATTAGTAGTAAAAGGTCATTATTTAGAGACAGATAAAGTTGTTGAAATTCGTAGTGAAGAGATTTAATATCTGAGAGAAAACAATACTTTTATATTTGTTTGCGTGTTAGTCCCGTGTAAGACGATGGCTACTCGGAATGACTCAATTTCTGTTGAAGAACTCTCGGATAATTTCTTAGAAAAGAAATCTCGAACGACTGATGAAAACGATATTAAGACAGAAGTTGAGGATGTTCGAATTTATCCATTTGATGATGATTGGTGGCTTCGAATTGATTGTGGTGAACCATTTTCTGATAGTTATCTTCGTGTTAACTTAGGTTCTAATGTAAATAAAGCAATTCAATCAATTTTGGATTTTTATCCTGATACCTTTGAATCAATAACACAACTTACCTATGAAACTGTTTCGGTAAATCTGAATGTTTCACATTCAGCTGTTACAAAGACAAAGTTATCTGATGTTGAGATTGAAGAATTAGAAGACCCTGCGGTGATTAATGGGATAGAAGGAACAATTGGGAGAATTCCAAAAATGAATGAGTATCAGTTTGATAACTGTGATGAGGCTACTATGATACAGGAGCGGATTGAGTCTGTTGTTTGCCTTTACCAATCAATTCAACGTCGAATAACATCTGAAGAGGTTGTCAGAATTGATTCTGTATCAGTCATAAATGAAAGAATGATTGAAGTTAAGATTACCGAACTTGATGGTGCAGATTTGTCTATCGCAGTTTCACTACCTGATGCGAATTCTATCCAAAACCATCCTGTCACAGAGCTAATATCAAAAGTAGGGAGTGGGAAAATTGGGGATTTGGATTCGGGTTCTGTATATTTGTATAAAACTAGTAGCTCTGAGAAGGTAGTTGGAAGTGATATGAAATTTAATCAGTTTGGTATTTCACCAACAAAAATAGATGATACAGATTCTTCTAGTGGATTTTTGAGCAGATTATTTAATTTATAATTAAAAATTTAAGGCATCTTTTTCTAGATTCTGAGTGTAATTTCTAGATAATTGTTTTAATGCTTTTTCAACTGCTTTGGTTCGATTTTCTGCACTTGTGTCGATTGTACGAGTTTTTCCATACACTTCAAAAAATGCTTGGTTTTCTTCTTTTCCTTTACTAACACTAATTGAGTCATCACCATCATACACAACAATAACATCTGGTTCAACAAATGTGAGAACTTCTAATTGATGGTCACTCTCTGCATCAACAATAACTTCGAAATGCTCTTTCTCTTCTGTTGTATAGTCCATAAGTAATGTATTTATTCAAGTATTAAAATAGTTACTATTTTTTTAAGATATATTCGGGGTAAACCGACTATTTCAGCCGCAATTTGCAGTTATTATAGAAACTAGTTTGTGTGATGTTAATATTCCAAACACTTTTATAACTAAGTTTTGTATATAGTAATATGAATGTATTTCCACAAGAAATTTTAGTTGGTGCAGGTGGCGGTGCAGTTGCTGGATATGCAGCTGGTCGAGTAACAAAGATGGCAGTTCAAGTTGTGAAATGGTTGGTTGCAATTTTTGTTGGAATTCAAGTTACATTAGACCAGATGGGTATTATCACAATCCATTATGCTAGAGCTAGTGAAGTTATGAGTTCTTGGTTTGGTGTTGATGGGTTACAAAGCTTTATGGATTCAATAACTCAAGTCATCTTTTCGTGGGTTCCAATGGCGGGTGGATTTGGAGCTGGATTCTTTGCAGGGTATAAGAAGATTTTAGTGTGAATTGTTAATAAAACCGCAATTTGAAGAGGTTTTTGATTCATATTTAAGCATATGTGAATGAATTGAAACAATCATTCATTATAGTAAGTTTAAAATAGAATGCTATCTTTTCTTCATATATGAACCCAACAAAACTCACTCACTCTGAGCGATTATCTATTTCTGAAAAGCTTCGAGCAGAGATGTTGAAACAAGATAGTTCTGGTTTCAAGTTTTCATTTGAAAATTTCTCTGATATTTCTGTTATTCTCGAATATGATTCTACAGAGAAGTCTATTGTTTTGTCTTTTAAGATTGAAAACATCTCAACGAAAGTTCCATATGACTTTATTGGTTGTCCAACAGTAATTAGTGGGATAGAAACAGTTAGCGTTAAAAATATTTGTGATGAACTAGAGACAGTTTTACACAATGAATATGGGTGGAAAACAGATATATCTTCAGCTTCATTTACTGTGTATGATTGGGAAGATGATACAGCATGGTACTTGTATGAAGAAGAAGTATCACAAGAACAGTAACGAGTGGTTTTTCCTTCCGAAGGATTTTTAATAATTATCCCCATCTAAATATATATGGAATCATCAATTACTGATTTGATTGTCATATTGATTTATTTGGTACTGATTATTGTGAACGTCGCTAGTCTTTGGAAAATCTTTACAAAGGCAGGTGAAGCAGGGTGGGCTGCACTAATTCCAATCTATAATACATATGTTATGATTAAAGTGAGTGATAACCCATGGTGGTTCTTACTGTTGATGTTTGTCCCAATCATTTCATTGTATCCTGCATTAAAAGTTCCGTATGATATAGCTAAACAGTTTGGAAAAGGATTCGGGTTTGGTCTTGGGATGATTTTCCTTCCAATCATCTTTATGCCAATCCTTGCATTCGGAAGCGCACAATATCAAGGTCAAACAGGTCATAACAATTCAGAAGGAGATTTCAAAGTCTGAATTTTGTAATTCCTGTCCATAGACCATAACTTGATTTTTTAAGTCATATTTTATTTTGTAGTCAATCATTAGTGATATATAGTAGTTAATGACAATAAAATATAAATTATAGTAGAATAATTTCATACTAATGACAGACTCTATTGATGAAGAGCGTATTCCTGATTCCCAATTAAAGGCGTTGAAAGAACAGTTACAAGACGGTGTAGATATTGATGATATTGAGATTGAAGTTGAACATGAGTATTGGGTTGATTACAACCATTCTCACCATGGTATCGTTTTTTGTTGGCGGAATAATTTAAGTTCTGTATTGCTTGCTATTGAAGAAACTATATCACCAACACAAGAGAAGACAGGCTTTGATATTATTCTTATGGACTCTGAAGGTGGTTATATTGGCGTCTTAGATTCTGCTGAAGATGAAGAAGAAGCATTAAAGAACGTCTTACAGTACCAATCGAAACATCCGAAAGGTGATTTTCCAATGCTTGAAGAGTATAAGAATTCAAAAGATGATAATGGTAGTCCAAATAGGGGATGGATGATTGATGATAACCCATTATATCAAGATGACGCAGAGGCAGACGATACTGAATCTGAAACCGAATCACAAGTAACTGATAGAACATTAGTTTCTCGTATTAAAAATTTATTTGGAGTATAGTTTTGTAGTTAGTTGTATAAAATTATTATATAATTAAGAGTATTTTCATTCACTGTTGAGTGGCAATCAAAATCAACATATTTTTAACTAAGCATTGCTTATTGAGGATTGGTATGGTTATGTCCGATACGATGGAACTTGGCCTTTCGTATGATGATGTGCTGCTTGTTCCACAAAAGAGTCCTGTAGAGTCCCGTTCAAATATTGATACGACGACAGAAATTGTTCCTGGTGTTGAAGTTGAGTATCCACTGATTAGTTCTAATATGGATACTGTGACTGAGAAGGAAATGGCACAGGGGATTGCAGATGTTGGTGGCTGTGGGATTGTTCATCGATTTATGTCTATGGATGAGCAAGTTGAGCATATTTCAAGTGTTGATGGTGTTGTTGGAGGATGTGTTGGAATTGATGAAGACTTTGTTTCAAATGGAAAGCGACTTGTTGAAGCGGGTGCAGACTTCATTACTGTTGATGTGGCTCATGGTCATATGACACAGTGTCTTGAAGCAGTTGCAGATTTAGATGAGCAGTTGTCTGTTCCGATTATGGCTGGGAATGTTGCGACTGGTCAAGGTGCAAAAGACTTGATTAAAGCTGGTGCTGATAGTATTAAAGTCGGTGTTGGACCTGGCGCAGTGTGTAAGACACGTGAAGTGGCAGGGGTTGGAGTTCCACAATTTACAGCTGTTAAGAATGTTGTAAATGCAGTTGAAACTATGGAACAGATGGGTTCGCAAACGCAGAATGTAACTGTTATTGCAGATGGTGGAATTAAGAAGTCTGGTGATACTATCAAGGCACTTATGGCAGGTGCAGATGCTGTTATGTGTGGAAGTCTCTTTGGAGCGTGTTCAGAAGCGCCTGGAGAGGTGGTTGAAGCTGATGGAACGAAGTATAAGACCTATCGTGGAATGGCTAGTGAAGAAGCCCGAGAAGACAATCCAGGAAGTTCTGATGACTCTGATGAACATCGAGCTGTTGAGGGTGTTGAAGGACTGCAAGAATATGCAGGCCCTGTTTCTGTAGTTGTTAGAGAACATATGAAAGGTGTTCGGTCTGGATTAAGTTATTGTGGTGGACATTCTATTGAGGAAGCTCAAGAATATGCTCAGTTTGTTCGTGTTACGAATAGTACAATCAACCGAAATGGGTCACATGGTGTGTTGACTGATTGAAAACATTGTAGTGGCAGTTAATCTTTTCATCTCCCAAAGGATTTTTATTACACGTTATCTTACAGTTTGAATAATGGAAGCAATTCAACTCTATACAGAGTATAAAAAAGAACTTAAATTTTTGTTTATTCATAGTAATAGAACTGATTTACTTCGAGGGTCTATTCTTGGGTTAGCTACTGTACTACTCTTAGGAATTCCAACATATATTGGCTATTTGTCATTTATGCTTCGAGGACAATCAAAAAATGCTGATTTTCTCCCACCATTAGACCCAGAAATGATTGGTGAATATACTTTTATTGGAGCAAAAACAGTTTCTCTGTTAAGCATTTATATTTTATTTGCTACAACTATTATTTGGGGTGTAATTCAGATTCCAGTTAGCCAACTAATTCGTTCTGTTGTTGTTAGTGGACTGTTCTTTATATTTGCATATATTACACCATCTGTTTTTTATCTAACTGCAACGACAGAGAAATTGGAAGAATTAAATCAGTTAGATTTTCGTGACTTCTTTTCTGTCCTAATTGCATATGAATATATGACGCTAATGCTGTTTTCAATATTAGTTGGAGTTATGGTTGCGTTTTTATTTACAGTATTGTTCTTATTTATCGTTACATTACCATTTGTGTTTGCAGGAATATGGTATGTTGGTGTGACATATACTCGATTGGTTGGACATGCTATTGATGGATTTTAGAAAAGTGGTTCTGTAACATCGTAAAGTTTAAGTAATGATAGTAATAATAACTTGTTAATGAGTAAGATAGCACTCATACTGATACGATAATCTTTTTCTTCATTAGTGCTGTCTATACGCTTGTCTTCGCTTATCTTTCATACACAAGCGGCAGTGGCCTAGTCTGGCATAAGGCGCACTCCTTATAAGGGTGAAATCGGAGGTTCAAATCCTCCCTGCCGTATATCAATCTCTAAACAGAACAAGAGGGCGAAGAGAATCATCATCTTCAGTGACCAAATAAGAGTCCGAATCAACCACTTGGTCATCACTATCTTCATTAATTACAATATAGGCGATTTCTTCATATGAAGTATATGTAGATAAAGCAAACAAGAGGAGTCTTGGCAATCGAGTTATTTTTTGAATATGAGACGCATTGTATGATTCAAACTGTTTTTTGGCTGTGTAAGCAACAGGTTGTTCTGGTGGGTTCATTACTGTACTAGGAATCTGAATAGGGTATACTTGCGGTTTCGTAGCGAGTACAATAGATGGCGCATATAATGAGACAAATATTAAACGAAGGAAAAATAAATATCCTAATATCACATAGAGTGCTTTACTCCCTGGTGTATCAGAAATGAATTGTGACCAGAGTGTTCCATATTGTTTTGCTGGTTGTACTGTAACAGTTTCTTTCTCTGGCGTCTCCAAATCCATTGAAAATTGAGGCATTATCTGTATAGTTACATTCGAGTTATATAAATTAAATGCTAGAAAATTGAAAAAGGGTAATCAAAAAGTTTATAAAGACCTCTTGTTTTGTGTCATACACAGACTAATATTTTATATTATATCATCTATGTCAGATAAATCAGATTCAAATATCGAACAACGAGAGGAAACTATCAGTGGATATAAGTTAACTGGTGATTGGGAAAGTGTAGTTGAACTTGGAGAACGTGTTGGGGCAGCTATTCGTCGAGTCTTGAAAAAACGGGAAGATACTGAAGGAGAACAAGCAGATAATTATCGTAATCTAGAAGAATTTGAAGAGTGGCGTCCAAAATTAGAAGATGACACTGAAAAAATATCAGAGAAAACTGCAGAAAAAGCAAGTGTAGAAGAAGGAACTGGTGAAAAAGCTGGTGAATCAGTAAAAGAAAATGTAAACAATGCACAAAATGGAGTTAAAGAAACAGTTGATTCGGCATCAAGTCTTGAAACAGATGAAGTTAAAGATAATGTTACTGAAACAGTCTCTGAAACACAAAAAGCAACTGATTCTTTGTTTAGAAAGACTCTCAGATGGATTGAAGAAAATGTGTATGAACATATAATGACTCTCATTTCACCATATTATTTTGATAATGAGTTAGTAAATGCAAATTTGAATGATAAACGAGGTGAAAAATATCGATTGGAAATTAATATTGCAGATGACTCAATTCGAGATGACGTTCGTGATGAAATGACAGATATAGATGATGAAGCTCCACGTTGGCGCATGGAAGCTGAAATAGACACTGAAGCAGTAGAAGAAGTTGAAGGTGTTGAATCTCCTGATACAAAGCCAATGAAAGACCGAATTGAAGAGAATATTACTGAAGAAGATTCTTCAAATCAAGAGAAAGATTCAGAAAACTGAATATACATAGTCAAATGAGTTAAATAAATCATTGTATGAAGTGACTCTAGGTCAATCTTTAATATATGGCCTATTCAGCCTATAGAATCGTATCAGTGTTGAATATCGAAAGGTTTAAATCACTACTGAAATAATTAAATAGTAGGTGCTGAAGGCTCAGGGCAGACCCAAAATATTTGGTTAAAATCCAAATAAATCTACGGTGTAACAGCTATGATTCACTGGTACTTAAACTGAAAAGTGAGGAAGGAGCGGTGGAAGAAGCTTCCCACTCGTTGTAGTCCATTGGGACCCTGGTAGTTAGCCAACAGGCAAATGAGTCGCTCTCATCTGCTTGCACCAGACATGATGGTGATTATTTCACCATCTTTTCATACAGACGAACCATATAGACGGTAGAAATATAAAAGATTAAATCATAGTATCATCTATATTTAAAAAATGTTCTCCTCTAAAACACCATATGAATTATATAAAGATGATAATGGAGATATTAGTGTTGTATTTGACCCGCAGTTAGACTCACATCATATACCATCTGAAGGCATTCAACAAACCACAAACGAAATATCCGACAAATCACGACAAGCTATGATAGTACAGATTTCAGATGACTTAAAAAACAATACACCATTTATTAGATTTAAGCGAGAGATGTTACTTCAAAGCAAAAAATCTGCAACAACAATTTTAGTTGGATTCTTATCAATGTGGACTGCTTTTCAGTTATTTTTAGCTCCAATTTTATTTAATATTCCAGTCAGTTCAACAGAATGGAATGCAGTTTTTGTATTATCTTCAGAAAATATTGAATATGTGTGGACATGGGTTACTAATGTTCTAAGCCACGGTGGATTGATACATTTAATTGTTAATTCTATTGTAATCTTGTCATTTGGGTATTATATCGAAGAAGAGATAAAACCAGCAAAATACCTATCATTATTTTTCGCAAGTGCAATTATCGCAAGCGTAATACAAGTATTATTAGTCTCAACATTCTCATCTGACCCAATGCGTGTTCTTGGCGCAAGTGGCGGAGCTATTGCATTACTTGGTTGTGCAACAGTCTTCCATCCAAAAATGAAAATCGCTCTCTTCTTCTTTATTCCAATTGATTTATGGAAAGGAATGATTATCTTTCTTGTTGGTTCCACTTCAATTGTTGCTATATTTGGGTTTGGAGCATGGAATATTGCACACATTGCACATATTATTGGATTTCTCTGTGGGTTTACATATGGATTCTACCATAAGAAAAAATATGGACTCACTGAAACATTCATCTTGTGATTTTTAATTTTTGAAGAATGCTCCTTGTCTTCTAAAGAAATTTGTAAGAGAGTGATTAGATTAGTAGGTTACAATAAAGTCAATTTTGGTTTTATCCACCCTATAACTTATGAGTTATATTTAAAAATCTCTTGCATTAGTATCCAAAAACTTTAAATAAATCAAAGTAGTATTATATTACAGAGATGAATTATTATGACTTGGTACTTATGCTGGTTCCGTTTTCTTTTATAGGAGCAACAGGCATAGTCTATGCCACAGGAACATCAGTAGAAGTATCATTGATGATTGGTGGAGCTATTTGTGTTGCAATAATAGGACATGCGATGTTTGCAAACCCCCCAGTAGACAAACTACCAGATATTGATATGAACGAAACCACTGAAAAATCAAATACGAAAAAAATTGTATCGAACGATTAAACAACTTATTTTTACTCTTCCATTACAGATGTTGCAGCTTCAATTGCGCTTTCAATTTCAGATTGGGATGGTAAAAGTTCTTTAAAATATTGTACTAATGCAACTTGAATCAATATTGCAAACAAACAACTAGCAAGAACAATTGTTTCAATATATGGGTTCCAATATGAAAAAATGAGGACATTTAAATCAGTTGTGACTGAAATTAGTATCCCGTTCCCAATACCAATTAATAGAAAAATAATCATTCCTGCAAATAACCGTTGTACAGCACTTCCATATAAAACAGAGTATTTTACTGTTTTTGTAAATAATCCTAATCGGAAATGTTTAAATCCAACAAGATACGCTGGAAGTAATAACATAATAATGCCACCAAGGAATAACTGATGCTGTGTTACAGTTAATAATGGTGAAAGGAGATAAGAAAATGGATAAATTATCACTCCAATATATGTCGATGCAAACAACAAGACAAGTTTGTATTTTCGTTCCATAAGTAATCACTCTGTATTATTTTGTTTTCGTAATGCTTCTTCTTCAATGAATTTGATGTAATAATTCCCATCAAAAACATATAATCTATCGCTGTCTTTTTCAGGATGTGTTTTTGTTCTGTAATCATCGCTTGGTAAATTAAAGAATGCAATAAAGAATACTACTGCATCATAGAAAAGAGCAACTGCAATTCCATATGTTACTGAAAGCATAAAGTGTAAATCTAGTAGTGTAAACCCAACTATTGTCTGAAGAATTGCAATCATTATCCCTCCAACTAAAATTCCTGAAAGTGGTTCCAGTTCAACAAATTGTTCTGATGCTAATTCTTTATGCCATAATCTAGCAACGCTAAACCCAACAAGCGAAAATCCAAGTGTTGCTGAAATCAATCCATACGCAAGCATACCTTGGATTGATAAGATTATAGCTGATATGAAAAGCAGTAGAACAATAGCTGCTACATCCATCCTAACAAAACGAGAATGGTCATCAACCTTTTCCGTTACCATACTATGATTTAAAATTTTATATCATTAAATATAAACCTTCTGTTGATTAATTAACTATATTGTTAGTATATATACTTTTAATATAGTAATATATTGTTGTTATATTTAGCTTTTTTGTAATTGTTTAAACTGTTTAAACCATTTAACTCATTTAAATTCGGATGGACTATATTCTTATTTAAAGGGGGTGCTTCTCCAAAGCACTACTGTATGAGATACAAAATACTCTCTGCATTTATGAGTGTTATGCTCGTGAGTGTTATGTTTACTGGTATCGGTGTTGCACAAACAACAGATTCAAATGTTTCAGTTAATCAAACAGAGACAAATCAAACAGAAACAAATGTTTCACAAAATAATACTGATGTTCCATTAGGACTTCAGATTAGTGCTATGACTGGGCGTATGTCAAAAGAGTTTGAATCAGCTCTTGACAAACACACATTAAAATATAAAATGAAACGTTCGGAGTCAAATGAAGAACGAAAACAGATTGTCAATGAATTTGTGGAAAAACAAGTCTCCAAATCGAATGATGCTGTTGCAAACAAAAACCGTGGAAATGGTCAAGTAGCGAAATACAATGAAGCGATGGATATTATTGAAACTAGGAATAGTGTTCAAAACGCTGAATTTGCAAAGAAACAAGCTAAAAAATATAATATTTCAGTAAATAAAAGTAAAGTTCAAATTCTCTCAAACAATGCACAGAATATGACAGGACAACAAGTATCCTCACTTGCTAAATCTATGGCAGGACCACCGAATCAAGATAATTCGCCACCACTATGGAGTAATGCAAAAGACAAACAAGATAAGAAGAAAAATGGTAATCAAAATAATGTTCCGACAAACTCACCAGAAAATGAAACACAAGATAATACAAGTGTGACTGAAGAGACTGATTTAGAAGAAGATGAAGAACAGAATAAAAAAGAGACAGCCCCTGAAGAAAAACCAAACACTTCTGAAAATGGCCCTCCATTCAAAAATGATTAAGGTTGATTTTAGATTGATTAAATAGCCGAAATCTTTTAAGTAATTTACAAAGAATACTTTATTGAATGAAAAATTATGAGAGTAACCCGTATTATCGGTGGTGGTATAGTGTTGAAAATGCTGGAATTCCGTTTAAGACAATAACTAAATATTACCAAAAGTTTGATGAAGAGTCATTATTTTCCTTATCATTTGATGATGAAGAATATACATATCCATTGTTAACACGAGATGATTGGCAATGGGTTTCTTCATCAGACCAGTTTACTTTTTTCTTTAATGATGAAATACAACAGACAGATTATCAGTGGTATTATATAACCTCCTCTATTTCTCGGATGGCGTATGCTTCAGATGCAGATTCTGTTGATACTATTGATGAAATTGAAGAGTATGTATGGAATGGTGATTTATATACAGTAAACATTGTACAAAATGAAAATAAGAAAATTGAGTTGATTCGCTCTGATTTCTATAGTGTTCTCTCATCTTCAGAGCCATTTATTGCCGAATTGAATTCATTTTTATATAATAATGGTGTCTCGCAAGCAACTGATATTTCAAAGATTGATGTAGAGTTTACTGATAGTGCCCTTCCGATTAGAGATTCGAAAGCTAATAATCTAAAACAGATTGTAGACCATTCTTCAAAAACAGAATTCCCAATTGGAGGAACATATCCAATTATATTAAAAACAGAAACAGGATATGAATGTTTAATTTCAAAACGGTCCAATGAAGTTCAGTCATGGCCAGAATATTGGACAGTTGTTCCTGCAGGATACTTTGCACCAGATACAATAGAAGCGTCTAATAAAATACAAGCACAGTTTTACTCAGAGTATTGTGAAGAATTATTTAATCACTCTGAAGGAAGTGTTACAACAAATACAGAAAAAGTGTTAGAAGCTGAAGAGCATCAAAATCAGAATAAATCTGAATTTGTTGTGACAGGGATGAGCGTTGATGCATTAACATTATCATTTGAAGTGTCAGGTGTATATATTGTTCATGATTTAGAGACTGCTAAAGAATTAAAATCTGAAATGGATGTTAATTATGAAGTAGATAGTTTTGAGTTTTTGGACTTGGATGATATTGAGAAAGTGAAAAAGTTCTTGTCTCCTGAACGTATCACACCACCGTCTGCATTTGCGTTTATAAATGCATTGAAGTATCTAGAAAAGGAACTTCCTACTGATGAGTGTCCGAAGAGTGTACAGCAATTTATTGATTGAATTTTAGTCAGTTATTTTGTAGTATTTTGTTCGAATGTTGTATGTATTAACATCCCTATAAACTTACCCAAACATTTAAATAGCTGGATTGGGTTCTTGTATATAAATAATGGTGTCCCAAAGAACCCGAGAGACTGAAGATTCTGAAACAGAAGAAGAAACTGTGGAAGATGAGGAAGAGATTAGTAAACATGAAGCCAGAGCGCAAGAAGAACTTTCGTGTCCTGAATGTGATGGAACATTACACGAACAAGGCGGGGAAAAGATTTGTGAGGATTGTAGTTTAGTTGTTGAAGAAGATATGATTGACCCTGGCCCAGAGTGGAGAGCTTTTGACTCTAAAGAAAGAAATCAGAAATCTCGTGTTGGAAGTCCGACAACAGTTACAATGCATGATAAAGGACTAACAACGAGTATTGATTGGCGTGATAAGGACGCATATGGGAAATCCATAGCTCCAGAAAAGCGACGACGGATGCGACGGATGCGTAAATGGCAAGAACGAATCCGAACAAAAGACTCTAGTGAGCGAAATCTACAGTTTGCATTGAGTGAGATTGACCGTATGGCAAGCGCACTTGGAGTTCCAAGAGATGTTCGTGAAGTTGCAAGTGTATTATATCGGAGAGCCTTAGAAAAAGACTTGATTCGAGGTCGTTCAATTGAAGGTGTAGCTAGTGCATGCTTATACGCAGCTTGTAGGACAAAGAATATCCCACGTTCTCTTGAAGAAATTGAGACAGTCGCCCGTGTTGAAAGGAAAGAAATCGGTCGAACATATCGATATATTTCACAAGAACTAGGATTGAAAATGGAACCCGTTGAACCAGAGCAATATGTTCCAAGATATTGTACAGAATTAAATCTTAGTGAGGCTGTCCAAATTAAAGCAAAAGAAATTATTGAAATGACAACTGAAGCAGGCTTGCTTTCAGGAAAATCTCCAACTGGATTCGCTGCCGCCGCAATCTATGCGGCTTCGCTTCTCTGTAATGAAAAACGAACACAACGAGAAGTAGCAGAGGTAGCTAATGTTACTGAAGTTACAATTAGAAATCGATATCAGGAACAAATCAAAGTTCTTGGAATTCTAGATTAAATAATCTAAATTTTTTTGTTATTTCTTCACAAAATATTTCAGCGTCACACAAAGTTTTATATACTATACTAAATTAAAAAGAGGTATGGAAGATTCAAAACTATCACGACGGCGGCTTTTGGGGGCAGCAGGAACTGCTTGCACAGTTGGAATTGCAGGATGTAGCGATATTTTTAATAATAATGGAAATAATTCAACTGAAGGTGGGCCAAGTACACCAGATGTTGAAGACTTCAACTTTGCAGAAGGATACTCTGAATCAGGAGTCGATGTAGAAACCGTCTTAGCTGAAGATGGCATTATGGCATCTTTATCTGGTGTTCAAGCAACAGTAAACCGTTCTGTTGATTCTCTTGGTAGAACTCAAGAAAGTTCCCAATCAGGTCGTTATGATGTTGAAAACGAACGATTCATTGCAAATATTGAATCAACACAAGTTGGACAAACAGTAACTCAGAACTATTACTTAAATGAAGGAACATTGTATATTCGAAGACAATCACCTGATGGTGGTGAACCACAGCTTCAAAAAGACACATATGAGTTTTCAACAATGACAGATTTGAACTTACAAGCTCTTAAACAACATATTTCTGGAGTTAATATGTCACTTAATGCAATTGAGAGTAGAAGTGGAAATCCTGTTGCTGTTTATACAGCAGAAACAAGTGATTTCTCTTCAGAATCTTTGTTTGGGGGCAGTCTTGTTGAACAACGTTCATTCGACAGACTAGATTCAGCTCAAGCAGAACTTGTTGTTGACGAACAAGGATACATCTATTCTGTGTCTCTTACAGCTGAAATGGTAAATGCACAACAACAACCAACCAACAATACTACCAACAATACTACCAACAATACTACCAATGAATCTGATGGGTCAAATGAGACGACAACTACAATTGAAACGAATTTCACATATTCAAATTTCAACTCAGTATCTATCAGTGAGCCAAGTTGGGTTGGCAATAACACATTCGAAGACCTTTCAGCTGAACCGACTGTAGATGTTGATTTCAGTGAAGAAGAAGGTGAAAGCGTAACAGCTACTGTCAATAGTATTGAAAATGCTGATGCTGCACTATTTGTGATTAACAATACATTAATAACACAAACATCAGAGCCAGGTAGTCAAACTATTGAAGCAACACAGTATACAGGCGATGATGGGTCTGTTCAGACCATTACTGTATTTGCAAGTAGAGGACAACAACAACCAACTCAAATCACAACATTCACACCAAATGAACCTGCATCAACAACATCTAGTGGCGGAAATACAACAAACACATCTGAATGATTGAAGACTAACCAGTAATCATACTTTGTATTTTTAAACATCATCAACTAACAGTTGAAACTGCAAGAAGAATTTGTATTCACGATAAGATTTGATATACTATCAAAATCTAGAAGTAATTTCTGAAAATATTTTTTAGTTCAAATATTCTCTTGCATTGTCGGAAAATTCATCCCAATCGTATTCTTCATCGATGTAAGTGAGAGCTTCACTTTTTCCATTTGTAAGTTCTTTTTCTTCAACAGTTGCGCCTGTGATATCAATAATCACAACACGCTCTGGGAACTTACTAGTTTCCTCTCGATGGTAAACACCATGTCCTTCGCTTGTAACACCAAGGAAACCATTCTCGCCGTGGTTGGCTTTGAAGCCATCAGATAGTGACATAAGCAAGCTAATCTATGCTTCGTATGTGTATAAATGTTTTCATCCTAGTTTGCTTAATTTAAATTATAAAAAATCTATATTCATTTTGGTTGAAAGAAGAGTTTAAGGGATATGATATTTAACTCTTTGATAAGAATGACAGAATCATTTCCATATGAGATAACTGAAGACGAAAAAGAATTTTATGAATGGAGAGACAAAGCGCAAAATCATGGGTTGTTACATGATGCATCACTTGCATATTATCTTTCAGATTCAAAACACTTGTACACAATCTCGGTTGATGGAGAACTAGAAACAGCTCCAATCTTTACATATCGAAAATGGTTAGAACCACATCATCCAATTGATTCTCCTATTTTTGGGGTATCATCAGACCCAATTGTTGGTGAATATGAAGAAGACGCAATGGTCGAAATGGTTAAATCAATTGCATCCGCTGATGGGAGTTATAAAGGGGAATCTGATGAGTATATTTGGAATGGTCCTGTATTTGCTGCGAATAAAGCATCAACAGATTCTCTAAGTTTCAATCTTGTTGAAAGTGATTACTTTACTGTTAAAACACCTGCAATCAAGCTAAAAGATGAATTATATAGAAGTCTGTATGAACGTGGGGTTGCACCAGATGCACCATATTTAGATGTTGTTGACCACATTAATGAAATTGAGACTCCACTTCGAGATGAGTATTACCATAATTTTGAACAAGTTATTGAATTCCATGATGGGCCACGACTTGCAGGATGTAGTGTAGTTACCGTATTTAACACTGGTGATGACTATGTAATTCCAATTGAAACACGTAGCTCAAAAGTTTCAGAGTCAGCAGGATGGAAAAACCCAGTCCCAGCAGGTGTTCTTCAACCAGCTGAAGGAGAAGCAAAAGAAATTGCACATAAAGACAGTGATGATTTGAACATTCTTCAAGAACACATTCTCCAAGAGTACAGTGGGATATTCCTTGATGGAGATATGGATGGTCTCAAAGCACTTAAAGATGTATTACAAACAGATGATGGTAATTTAATTTACACATCAGCAGGCATTGACTGTAAACAAACATATCTTCAATTTTACGGATTATTATTCATTGATGACCCAGAGTATTATCAAGAGCATATTGAAGGCAAAGAACTTGGTGGCTGGGAATCAGAAAAAGTTGAAATGGTCTCACTATCTGACAAAGAAACAATCAAAAGTCTCTTAGATAGACATACAATGAATCCATATAATCTGCTTGGATTTGCAGAAGCTCTATTCACTCTCCGAGACGCATATGATATTGAACTTCCTCTTGATTTAACTAGAACGTGACAAGGGAAAACTATTTTTAATAGACTAATCTCTATATAAATCATATGGGATTTAACTCAGATTTACCAACAATACAAGAACAAATCCAAAATTCAGAATTTACGCAGTCTTCTCATTCACTCTCTGATTTTCAAGAATTTGACTTCACACTAGCACACATCCCAGACCCACCAAAAGTTGAAGTCAAAAAGAATCACTTAATCGAAGCAATAAACAAAGTTGAACTAGATAGCATCTTAATCAACATCAATAATAAAACACAGAAAGTAACATTATTTTATGTAACTAAAGAAGATGTTACATCATATCAAACATCTCACGAAGACGGAATTCCTGCGATTGTTTCTCTCCTTCTTTGTGAAGACTGGTTTACAATAGAGATGAATAAGAATGCAGTCCCAACTGCAATAGCTGAGTTCTTTGAAGAAATGAAAGTATTAACTGATGGATATGCTGAACAGGGGGAACTCTTTTCTGAAACCTACGCTGCAAACCAATTGAAAAACCGAATATATGATTTAAAACAAACTGAATCTGATATGTTCTTGCATCCCGAAAAAGATACTCAACAAGAATCGTGAATCAATTAGAAAAGTATAAACTCTTATAACCATTAAACGAATAAAGAAAAGTATGGTAAACAAAAGCACAATGAAAGGATATTGCCCAACTGTATCAGAAACAGATGAAAAAGACGAAGTGGTTCTTCAAGATGAAGAGTATGTATGTAGTGCGTGTGGACTAGTCCTTGGCACACAAGTTTCTGAAGCTGAAAAGTCATTTAGAAGCCACGCTCTCCAAATTGAATCGTAAACCCAAATTTTATATTTCATCCGTTATTTTATTCAAGTATGACAACGGATGAATCAAATCGAATCGAAAAATATGAAGGGTCAATATATCCAAACGAAAAAAGTACTAGACATTGTTTCAAGTGTAATTCAACAACAACAGTGACAAATGGAGAAGTTCAATACTGTGGGAACTGTGGAGCAGAATTCTCTTCAACACTTGATGAAGAAATCTTTGAATTTGATAAGTTGTCAGAAATAGATACAGATGTTGAAATTGAAGATATTAACTCTTTAAATAGTATTGAAGAGTGTGAGTGATTTCAGTCATATAACACTATTTTTATATACTCTGATTAATTATGACTGTGTATGCAATCACAAAATCGAGTTGGTTCGAAACAAAAAAGTACGGTTGTTATTACAGATGAGTTAGTAAATAAATATGCTGCAGTGACTGGAGATGATAATCCATTACATCTTGATGAAGAGTATGCATCAGAAACAATGTTTGAAGAGCGAATTGCTCATGGAATGTTACCAATGGGGATTGTTAGTTCAACACTTGCTGAATTTGAAGGCACAATTGTCTATCTTTCTCAAGATGCACAATTTCTGAATCCAATCTCAATTGGGAGTGAAGTGGAGGTTTGTTGCACTATTTTAAAACAATTAGATGATAATAAGTATAAAGTTGAAACATCTGTTTGTGATGCAGATACTGCTCAAGAATATATTTCTGGAACTGCTGTAATTCTAATTCAGTGAATGTCAGTTCAGTTGCAATTTTGAGAGAAAGCCGTAAGGTTTATTATCATATGGCAATTACTGTTGAATGCGGAAAGCGATAGACGGCAAGCAGAAGTCCCGTGGGGTAGCGGCCAATCCTGAGGGCCTTTGGAAGCATTTGAGTGAGGTTGGTTTCATAACCAATCTAATTCAATGCTGAAGACAGCCCTCGACCCTCGTTCGAATCGGGGCGGGACTATAACTTTTAATTAATAATTATAAGGAGAAATCAGTATATTTATAGTCTGATGGATAGTATCTTACACTATGACAATTTTGCCTTCACATTTTAGAGAAACTATTGGGCAGAAAAAGAGTCTTGGCAGTGTCTCTTCAAACAAAACAATATTTTCCATTCCAAATGTTACAGTTGATGTTGATAAGGTAAATATTCAGAACCTTATTGGGTATGCCGTTGCTGTTGGTGTTGATGAAGAAGGAACAGAATTCCGTCGAAAAGTTAACCAAGTTGATGAGGATATTGCTTGGTGGGAGGGCAAACCAATCAATATAAATATCTATGTTGAGTTTTATATTGAAGGTGGTGAAACAGAGTTATATCAAACAACTAGATATACGGAAGAACCTGATGGTCGTTTAACAAAAACTGATTATCAAGATTTAGTTCAGGATGGTGTTAATAGTATTGTAAAAGATATTAATAGTTGATTACAATTCTTGTATAGAAGACGAAATCTTTATTTACTTGGTGTATAAATTTTTCACTATGTACTCAATTAAAGATTACTTTAATTTTGCAAATGAAATATATCAGTCTCGTGGGTTTTCGGGTGTATATAATGAAGGAACATCATATTTATATGAAAGTGTTCTTCGGCAGTTAGGTCCGATTTTTGGACAAGATTCAGAGTATGTTCTCGATAAAGAGTGGGATGTATTGATTATTTTAGATGCATGTAGAGTAGATTTGTTAGAGGAAGTTGCTGAAGAGTATCCATTCATTGAAACGCCACCACATGATAAGATTTGGTCAGCTGATAGTTATTCAGAAGGTTGGTTAAAGAAGAATTTTACAGGCAAACAATCTGTTAAACATCGGAAGCGTATGAATAATTTAGTTCATGTGTCTGGAAATCCGTTTACAAACAGTATGTTTTCAGATGACCAGTTTCAAGTTCTTGATGAAGTTTGGAAGTATGGGTGGGATGATGAAGATGGATATTTGCCACCTGATGTGGTCACAGATAGAGCAATATCGTTACACCGTGAAGAATCCCCTAATCAGATGTTAGTTCATTATATGCAACCACATGCTCCATTTATCAGTGATAACGCTACAGATTATCATATCGATATTAATCACTTTGAAAGTCCAAAGGGAACTGTTCAGCAGCGGACTCCGTGGGAATTACTTCGTGATGGGGAGATTACGCATGATGAACTGTGGAGTGCATATAAAGATACACTCCGTGTTGTCTTAGATAGTGTTGAGACGCTACTGCATAGTATTGATGCAGAACGTGTTGTAATTTCTGCAGACCATGGGAATGCAGTTGGTGAGTGGAATATTTATGGACACCCAAGAAATCTTCCAATCCCAGCTCTGAGAGAAGTGCCGTGGGTGGTCACAAGTGCAAATGATAATCAAGAGTACACGCCTGATGTTCATAATAAAGAAGTGACAGAAGATATTGAAGAGAAGTTAAGTGCATTAGGATATAAGTGAAAGCGTTTTCAATCGTTTAATTGTAGTATTGGAGATTGTGAGTTCAGTTCTTTATTTTTCTCTGTATTTATTTGACTGTCTAATAAGTCTATGTATGGAATATGTGTGTGGATTGTAAAGTTGAGTTCGTTTAGTTTTTCTAATTGTGTTTTTGTGTGTTCTGTTACATCTTCGGGTGTTTCACATTTACATAGAGTAATGTGTGGTTTTGGTGGGTCTGTAAGGATTTGCCCTTCATTTTGTTTGATTATTTTTGAGATTTCATCTTGGTAGGCTTGAATTGGAGCAGTAACATCTAATGATATGTATCGAGGATTATCAATTGAAGGCCAAGTAGAAAATCCAACTGCTTTGACTGGAATTGCTGATGGATTATACTTATCAATTTCATTGTCTACAGTTTTTTCATAAGATTCTGGGAGTTTAATCCGATTTACAAATGTTACGTGTGGTGTTCGTTTTATATAATTGTTATGAGATGCATTGATATGGTCATATACATCATCTCTGATTGCTTTAAATTTTGATTCGTCATCAATTCGTCCTGCGATGTAATACATATTATGGCGTGAGCCGCTCATTCGTGTGTATTAATACCATAGTGTTTCAGGGTTATAAACTTACTTGTCATTTGAGAAACAGCGGTTCAATAAACGCAAAAATCTTTATACTGTCAAATAAAAAACTATCTAGTATGTCCTGGGTCAATGCAGAAGATTTAGAGAAGTATATGTCTGTGTTATCACAACCACCCACAGATTTTATTCGAGAACGATACTCTGATGTGGTGAGTTTTACTTTTGATGATATAAAATTAGAAACGACGCTCATTTCAGATGAACCATGGATGGAACTATCAGAAGAACCAACAATTACAATTGATAATACAGAAAAGAAAAGTGTGCTAAATGATGATTTAAACTCGTTAGCAACAATTCTTGCATACCAAAAGGATAGAGTCAGAAATATACCAGAAGGTAACACTGTTTCGGATTATATGTGGAACGGAGATACATACATAATTGATTCTCCACTTGATTTATCTCAACCGCCATCAGAAATTGTATTGAAAAAATCTGACTTTTATAGTGTTGTTTCACATACTTCTCGGTTGATTGGAGAAGTTCTGACACAATCAGATTCTTCTTATCGAAGTAAACGAAGAAAATATTTTGACACAACAGCTAGTCTCTCTCGTAATATTGATTCATTTTATCGACCATTAGGCGGCACGTATCTTACTGTTGTTTTAGATGAAAATGGAACATACTACCTACTTGTTGGACGACGAAGTGATAAAGTTGTTTTCTGGCCATCAGTTTTAACTGCATTTCCAGCAGGATATTTTAAACCAAATGATATTTCATATGGTTCCGTAGTCGAACAACATTTACTAAGTGAATATTCTCGTGAAGCAATGGATGGAGGTAAACATTCAAATAACACTAGTAAAGGTGTAAATGCAATCACCCAATTGTTACGTTCAAATAATGCTTCATTTAACATAACAGGATTTGGAATTGAAGGATTTACTGTTGCTGCGGAGCTGACTGGTGTTTTTATGATAGAAAATCCAGAATACACTGATTATCTATTTAAAAACTTAGAAGAGTCATATGATGTTTCTCATGTGACTGCTGTTCCATTAGAGAACAACGCAAAAAGCAAAATTGAACGAATGCTTACAGATGAAGAAATGACTCCACAAACTGCATTTGCATTAGGCAATGGTCTCAAATATTTGGATAATCAAACAGACATAGATATCCCATTTGAAATATCTGTTCTGTTTGAAGACTCACCAAGCAATTAATTTGCTTTTTGCATATTTTCAGATGATGAATTTGGCATATTTGAAGACTTTGATTGCGGTGGAGAGATTGGTTCGATTTTCTGTTCAGTAGATTTATTGATTAAATCACTCTGACAAAAATAACATTCTTGTTCACAGTGTTTTGTTCTGTCAATTGCAGTTAACATACCACAATCTGGACAAATTATCTCTGCTATATTTTCATTTCGTGCTGTTTCTAGTCCCCCGAGACGAGTTGCAAACCAATAACGCAACATCTGTTTATATTCTTGAATCATTGTTATGTGGTCCACACTGTTGTTTTCTCAGCGTGTGGAGTTATTATAACTACACAAGATTCCCACTTAATAGTTTCTATCTATATTGGTTTATAACCCCATTCAAACCCTAAAAAACACGATAATAAGTTTTATATATACCTACTATCCCCACGAATCTAACGACGTGTTTGATGGAATGGTTTCTGCAAGAGAATCAACTGCTGATTGGATTACATCAGATTCTAATCCTATTTCATCATATACAACCGTTTCAATATCATTTTTTGCGATAGGCTTCAAACTTGTTGGTTCAGGATACTCATCTATTACATTCGGGTTTAAAAATAGTGAGACTATTGTTTCAAGTTCTGTCTCTGTAATTGAATCATCATTTTCAAGTACAATATCCATACATTCATCTGAGGTATTATTACTAACTGTTTTCTTTGCTGTTTTGGGACCATATCCATATGCACCATCATTATAATCTGTTCCACAAAGAATCGCAAACCAAACTAACTGCTCACTATTAAGGTTGTTTTCATCCAATAATGATTGTAGTGAAATTCGCTCATGTGGCTCAGATGATGTAAAATTCCGAATTACAGAAGGTGCGCCAAACAACAAAGAGTCATAATCATCACTAATTATACTTGTTATTACAGAACTTTCTTTTGCCATATGTGCAGCTTGTGCTTCACCAGCACCGTGAGCTTCAATTTGTTCAATCTGAAGAACGGAGAGAAGACGTTGTGTTGCTGCAATCATTTCACCTGTTAACCGTTGCGACCGTGCATCATATCGGGCAGCTTCAATAATATTTCCATCTTGAATCTGTGCGTCTTTTTCATTAGATGCTTTCTGTTTCTGTGATTTTCGCCTTGCAATCTCTTCTTGTTTTAATGAATGAGCAGACCCATCAAATACAAAAATTGGGGTTATATCATTCTCGTAAAATCTTTGTAACCCCCGCAACAAACCAAGAACTGTCGGTAGTTCAGTTCCATCATTTGAAGTATATGCACTTGTGTCAGTGTACTGAACAGTTGGAATCATATACTTATACAAATAATTGTGAGCGTCAACTGTAACTGTATCACCACTTAAATCATTAGATTGTATCTCTTCAATGCTTGCTAAATCTCTAATTTCTCCAATACCCATATACATACTCAAACAAGTTATAAATAAATAACTTTCGAATCGAGTATATTTGTTAAAAAATTAACTTTTCAACAAATCTTTTATATGTGGAGAAAAATGTAATGTATAATGATTCGTAGAAAAACAGCAATCTCATTATTGTTGGTCACTTCTCTTGCGTTAGCTGGTTGCTCTAGCCTTGGAATTTTTGATAATAAAACAACTGCAGAAAAAATAGAAACTGAAATGAATGAAAATGTTAAGACTGTACAAGTAAATTCAACAACAACACAAGTATTGAGTATAACAAACAACAATACAACAATTAATCAAACACAACAACAACAAGTCAGAGCAAGATATGACTATCAAAATAACTCATATATAGCACAAGGAGTTGGAAGCCAAAGTGTAATTCAAAGAACCCAAAACTTTGCATTTGAGCGATATTTTGTTAATGGAACAATATACACAAAACAACAAAGACAAAATCAATCTACTGGATGGCAAACACAAGCAACAAATCTTAGCGTGGAAACAGAATCTGCCCCAGTTGCAAATGCATCTTTCTTAGAACAATATAACTATACCCAAAACAATTCAACAAATGAATCCATCCTTCAATATTCAATTAACTTAAAAGAAAACCCACCAGAAAACACATCATTGATTGAAGACCGCTCTTTCTCACCATTTGACTCACGATTAGATGAACTTGACACATATGTAATTGAAATTGAAGTTCATAAAGAAACCCATCGATTAAAATCAGTCAAATTATATATCCAATATGATATGAACAATTCAGAACTAGCCGAGATTAATCCAGATTATGCAGCTGAGAATATGGAACTTAACGAAGGTGAAGAACCACCAAGAGGACGACTCACATATGCAACTACTCTTGAATATAGCCAATATAATGAACCGCTTAATGTTTCTCTTCCAGAAGAAGCAAAAAACCAATCATAAAATGAAAATGTGAATTTTAGTGAGCTACCCACGATTAAAAGCGTGGGCATTCTGCCTTCAATTCTGTAATACTTTCTCTGCAAGAAAACAACACTCTTATAATAGTTTCTCTAAAAGTATAATATAGAATAAAATGTCTCACGAAAACCACAATCAAATCCATCATCTATCAGGTGATGAGATTCATACGCTTACAGATGAGGTTCAACTAACTGTCACATCTCCACCATACTTAAATGCAATAAATTACGAAGCGCACCAAGATGAATCAAAATCAGACTTTCGAGAACGGAAACCCCCAAATCTTGAGCAGTACTTAGAAACACAAAAAAATATTTTCCAAAGCCTTTTCAAGGCAACAAATGACGGTGGATATTGTGCTGTTGTAATAGCACATACCAAAGCAGAAGAGGGAGACTGGTGTCCATTACCACACCATTTTGCTGAAATGTTAGATACAGAAACAGAATGGAATTTCCATGAGCGAATCATTTGGAACAAAGTAACGGGTGGAGTAAGCCGCTTTGGAGTTACACTACAACACGAATATCCAAGTTATTATTATCCAAATCAAATGCATGAAGAAATCCAAGTGTGGCGGAAAGGTGAAATTAAACGAACAAAACAAGAAGATTCAAAATTCAATTCTAGAGCAGAACATGTAAAAAAAGAAATTGCAAATAATGTTTGGCATATTGCACCCGAACCACCAAACAAATACATCGAAAAACACCCATGTCCATTTCCAGAAGAAATTCCACATAGGCTAATCTCGCTATATTCTAACAAAAATGACCTTATCGCAGACCCAATGAATGGAATCGGAACAACAGCAAAAGTTGCAAAACACTTAGAACGAAACTATATTGGAACTGATATCTCTGAAGAGTATGTAAAGACTGCAAGAGAACGAATCGAAAATGAATCATACACCAGACGGGAACAACTAATCCCTGTTATGGAAAAGATTGAAGTCCCAGACCTTGACTTATAAATCCCTAAATTACTGTCAATCCATATAAGACACTTGAACCAAGCATCAACACTACAAAGAACAAAGCGATTCCTTTTTGAAATTTATCACTCATATTTCTATAATTATATTTATTGTACAAATACTTTATCCAATTTCAGATTGTATAACTGATATAAAATAGGAAAATATTAATATGATAGAGTTGTAAACAAGTAAGTATGCTACGGAAAGCACTCTTTGGAGTTTTTGCATTAGTCCTTGGATATGGAATTGGTTTATTAGTTGGATTTGGAAAAGGTATTAATTACCACCAAGATAAAACTGAGAGCAGTAAAACAGATGATATTTTCGAAGAACCAAAAACTGCTCACATCAACCTTTCTCTTGACTCAAAACAATAATCTATCCAATGGATTGTTAATTGGAAAAGATGTAATTAAAGAATGATTCTCTGAACTCTCGATAATTTCTAATGGAATATCTAAACGACCATCTCCTGATAAAACTAAACACTCAGGTTTTTTGCTTGATTTAAGACTAAAACAATTGATTTCTATATTATATTGGAGAGTGAAATACAAAATATCTCTAATCATCTCTCGGATTTTTCTTGCACTTGTATATGAAGATTCAAATTGTGCAGTAAACATATTGTTTTCTTCAACAAACTTAGCTGACACTTCCCCTTCAAATGAAGAATTAGACACTCTCATTTCATAAGAAAAAGACACATGTCCAACATAGTCTCCAGAAATGAATTTATGCAATTGAGTAAATAATGCAGATTCAAAGTTGATTGCAGAGTTAGAACCTCTAATCTCCCTGATTGTATGTCTTAAATTCTTTATATTTCGACGAGAGAACTTAATTCCGCTAGAGAACGAACGAATAGATGATACATCTCTAAATAAAGATAGTATAGAACCATTTTTTGTATATTTGCCATTTGAATACTCAATATACATACAATGAAATGACACTACTCAAAAGATAAAAAATTTATTGGTTGTGAACCAAAACATTTATATATAAATACAAACAATAATGAATTGTGATTCGACTCCAAGCAATATCTCGATTGCATTTCTTCTCTTCATCGTCGGAGTCATAACTAAACCATTGTTGTTGCAGTAATCTTGTGGCTCCAATGGATTGCAATTGTCATTTCAAAGACAATTTGAAAGCTCTATTCCCCCAACCATAGAAGTCAGATAATATGACTTCAAAAGGTTCAAGTGTATTCCGACCGTTGAAAAATATACAACGTGCCGTGTCTGAGGATTGGCGACCTCACTTGTCTTGAAAACAAGCGGCGTTAAGCCTTGTCGGTTCGACTCCGACACACGGCGTGTCGTGTAATAGCGACCATTAGAATAACCCCACTTTGCCGTGTCTGGGTATTGGAGAACCCAACGGCCTTGAAAGCCGTGCCCCTTCACGGGGGCTGTCGGTTCAATTCCGACACACGGCGTTTCACTACTAGTATAGAATTTTAGACAGACGGTTTTAACGTGAGCATTTAATTAAAAACAATATCTGACTATGCTCATTTCTCATGTAATTTATTGAAATCAATTTCTTCTGTTATATTTGAATCTTTTGGAATAATTGATTTGATTTGTTTATTAATCACACTTGGGTTTCTCTCACCATATTCAGAGATAATGGTTTCACATATTTGTTGCACATCGCTATCAACAGATTGTAGTTGTGTGATTGGATTAACTACCATTTTAACAGTTTCATTGTTAATTCTAGTTCTGTCTATTTCTAATCGATTATTATATCTAATTATATCTTCAATTTCTTCACTATGAACACCTGAAAGATACTCAGTATAACTAGTATTAGTTAGCCGAGTATTATATTTTATAAAAAATTGATGTTCAATTAGAAAAGCTATATTACAGACTTGTTGTAGTGCTATATACTCAAATTCATTGAGGATGTTCCAGAGTAAAGTATCCGTTGAAATTTTGCTCATAGAATAGTATTGTTCACTTTCATTTTTAACTTATTCGGAATTAATTGGTCTCTAGTAAGATAAGAACCAAAGGTTTATATTTATTCAAGTAGTATTAAAAATTACTATAATTTATGTCAGATACGGATAATTCCGACAGAGAAAGTGATGAATCACACTCTGTTAAGAATGAGGAGAATAAAACATCTAACTCAGACCCATCTGATGATGTAGTCGATGAAAATCTTGAAAATGAGACTTCTTCTGATGAAGAAGCTGATTTTCAAGAGGATGATTTGCTTGGAGGACTTGATGTAGATACGTCCGAAGACATTACAATTCCTGAAAAGCTTATTGACCAAGTTATTGGACAAGAGCATGCTCGTGATGTTATTGAAAAAGCAGCACAGCAAAAACGACACGTTATGATGATTGGTTCACCAGGAACAGGGAAGTCTATGTTGGCAAAAGCAATGACTGAAATTATGCCAAGAGACAATATGAAAGATGTACTCATCTATCCAAACCAGGAAGATGATACAAGTCCGAAAACCCGTGTTGTTCCTGCGGGTCAAGGAAGGAAGATTATTGATGCTCACTTAGAAGAAGCATCGAAGAAAGGTCGGATGCGCCGACTACTCTTTTTAGTTATTGTTGCAGCTGTGGGAATTTATGGGTTTGTGTTTGCAGGGTCGATTCTCTTAACAATCCTAGTGTTGGTGCTTATGTTCCTTGCATATAAGTATGGGTTTTCAAATGTGGATGCAAATGGACCAAATCTTGCGATTGATAATGCAGAATCAACAAAGGCTCCATTTAAAGATGCGACTGGGTTTCATAGTGGTGCATTGCTCGGAGATGTTCGACACGACCCATATCAATCTGGGCAGATGGCAACACCTGCACACGAACGAGTAGAAACTGGTGCAATCCATGAATCTGACCAAGGAGTCTTATTTATTGATGAAATTAATACGCTTGAAGTTAAAGACCAACAAAAGCTAATGACTGCTATTCAAGAAGGCGAATTCCATATTACTGGTCAATCTGAGCGGTCTAGTGGTGCAATGGTCCAAACTGAACCACTTCCAACAGATTTCATTATGGTTGCTGCAGGGAATATGGATGCAATTGAAAATATGCACCCAGCTCTTCGAAACCGACTTCAAGGATATGGTTACGAAGTGTATATGAATGATACTGTCGATGATTCTCCTGAAATGCGACAGAAATATGCTAGATTCGTTGCTCAAGAAGTGAAAAAGGATGACCAAATCCCTCACTTCACACGAGAAGCTATGGAAGAAGTTGTCTTAGAAGCACAACGTCAAGCAGGAGAAAAAGGAAAGCTCACGCTTGAACTTCGAAGTCTTGGTGGAATTGTTAGAGCAGCAGGTGATGTTGCAACAAACGAGAATGCTGACCTTGTTACAGCAGAACATGTTTCTGTTGCAAAAGATAAGACCCGAAGCATCGAACAGCAAGTCGTTGATGAACAAATGAAAAAGAAAGAACGGTATGGTCTCAGAGCAGATGTTGATTCTAAAGTTGGCCATGTTAACGGACTTGCAGTTATGGGTGAAGATTCAGGAATTGTCCTCCCGATTGTTTCAACAGTCACACCAGCGCAAGGCGACGGAAGTGTGATTGCAACAGGAAAACTCCAAGAAATTGCTCAAGAAGCAGTCCAGAATGTCTCTGCACTAATTAAGAAACTGAGTGGACAATCTCTTGAAGATAAAGACATTCACATTCAATTCGTTCAAACACATGAGGGTGTAGATGGAGATTCTGCTAGCGTTACAGTGGCTGCGGCTGTGCTAAGTTCATTGACTGGAATCCCAATCCGACAAGATGTAGCAATGACTGGCTCACTCTCAGTCCAAGGAGAAGTCTTACCAGTTGGTGGTGTCACACATAAAATCGAAGCAGCTGCTAAGTCAGGCATGGATACTGTCATCATTCCAAAAGCAAATGAGGATGATGTATTAATTGAAGATGAATTCAAAGACCAAATTAACATCAAACCTGTCGAACACTTAGCTGATGTAATTCGTATTGCATTTGAAGATGACGGGCAAGACCTAGCAAAGTTCGCAGAAGAAATGAAGAACAGCACAAGCGATGGAATCCTCTCCATTTCTGACCTTAGCCCTGTGTCAGAACACTCGCTTGAACAAAACTAAAGTAATTCTTCCGTTCTTCTAACTCTTCTTTCTAACTACTTATATACAGTCTAAATATAGAGTCAGTTGAAATTTGAAACCTTTATATTCACATTTTAAAAATCATTCACAACCCTGTCTATTGTTCTCTCTGCTGAAATAATGTTGAGATATAACTACTAACTCTAATCGCTGAGACTGCACCTAAAAAACATAAAAAGATGTATCCAATGATAGACATAATCCACGGGAATAAATAATTAATAGCCCCATTCTCATCATTAGAAGAGCGCATAGAGATTGGAACTGCAAATAAATGAAGCATTATATATGAGAGAATAGAAAGTAGTACTGAACTTGAAATAGAATATATTTGAATTGGTAGAATTACAGATGTTGGAGCAAGCAACGCACAAACATTAAGATACATACTATGACTAAAATCATACTGTGGCACATGATGTTTTCGTTGCCGTTTGGATATTGTTGAGAGTTTAGCCTTTGAATCATTTGTCACCATATGAGTGAAACCATATGGTCGGAGATTGTTTGTCATTTTAAACCAAAAATTGGAACCATTTGGCACAATAGGATACCCATCATCATTTACAAAAACAGTTGTATTTTTTAAACTTGAAATATCACCATCTGCATAATAATCAACTAGTTGCTGCATTTGTGTCGAATGCTCTTTGTCAAACGCCCACTGATACTTAACTACTTGTCCATTATCTAAGTTTAGTTTTAGATGATTTGGGTTCTCAACATCACCAACGATATCAATACTAATAATTTCATCAACAACTTCATTTGAAGAAAGAGTTTCACTATGATTTAATACTTTGTTCAGTTTATCCTTACTCAAACCAACTAACTTAGAAATATCAGACTTAAGATTAGAAAGAAAAATACTGCTGACAGATTTATCAACCGTATCATTCACAGGGATTTTATCCCAATCTGGAATTGGATACTCTGTCTCAATCTGAGAGCGGTCATACTCTGCCGATATTCTTGCTAAATCTGTTTCATCTGAAGACCGCTCTTGGTTAGAGACTTGCTGTTTCTGTGTCTCCATACACACAATTACACGGGTTATATATTAATAGTTGCGATTGGCTCTCCTTAGAAACTTTAATATATGTTTCAAAATTATTGTTTTATATGGAAACAATTGGACTTGAAACACTCTTTGAAGAACATGCTGAAGCAGACACTGTTGAAGTATTAATTGGGCTTAAAGATGAGTCTTATACTTCAAAAATCGAGACTTACTGTGGCGATGATGGAACTATACTTAAACAACCAGGGTTTGGAATTTGCCGAATTGAAGTAACAATCTCCTGTTTGCAAGACTTGGTTCATGGGGCTGACGCATGGGTTGATTATATTGAACCTGCAGCACAAAATGCTGAAAAGTGGGAAACAGAGTATGAAAAAGATTATACTCAGAACGATTAACAGAGCAGTGGTTTCGTAAACTGTTTAAGATAGGGGTTTCATACACTAAATATGACAAAGTTTGCACAAGGACTCAAGCTCGCTATCTCTGACCGAGATGCTTTTGAACAATTTATAAATGATACTGCATTTGACCCAGGTGTTCACTATGATTCGTGGGGTCAAAATGCAATTCCTGAAGCAATTTATATCGTCAGTTTTCAAGCTGAAGAAGACGATGAGTCTTATTATAAGTGTATTGACCAGCATGTTAACGGAGTGACAACAAGACACTATTATGGAGAGTTCTTGCTAGATGGTGGTTTAGATGAAGAGGTGCTTGAAAAGGATGGGTATGATGTAGAGTTTGTTGAAGAAAATCAATAATTGAAGCAAAAGTTTTATATACATAAGCGTGTAAGTAATGACTATAATGCGACTACGAGAATTCGCACTCAGTTTACATTCTCATTCTAGTTCTCGTAGTCGAATCTAAATTCCATCTTTGTTGCAGGAAATAACCTATTTCTTGTGGCTTGGATGAATTGACTCTAATACACTCTAGCCGTGTCTGAGTACTGGTGAACTCAACAGCCTGCTACGCTGTGCCCCTTCACGGGGGCTGTCGGTTCAATTCCGACACACGGCGTTTCACCACTCTTGGTGGGGTGGCCGAATCTGGTAAGGCGCTTGGTTGCTATCCAAGTTCCCTTTTTGGGATTGCGGGTTCAAATCCCGTCCCCACCGCTCAAAACCAATTGAAAAAATCATAACTCAATTGGTTGAAGTACTAACAGTAATGTTAGTATGAGTGAGCCGTTCCAGCTGTGACGGTTTGGAGCTAGCAAGACCATGCCTGATTAAACAGGTCGGGGAGTAGTGGTTCACGACCGAATGAAGGGCAGAACTATGGCTCTCGTGGGTGTCTCGGGTATCGTGGTGAAACACGGTATAGAGCCTCACTGAAAGGGTCATAGGAAGCTGCGCCTTCCAAAGACTAACGGGCGTGGGTGCTAGAATCAACAGTTTGAAATACGAAAAGCAATAAGTTACATACACACCATTCAACACCGTAATGGTGTACACTAAACAGTGAAATGCTAGAATTCATTTCGCTCTGCAGGTCAGAGTAACTATAACAACGAACTGTTATTGAACACAGGACAGTTGAGATAGGAATGAAATGGTGACTAGAACAATTCGGTGTAGCCCTTCCTAGGGGCGCTTAACTATGCAAGCCAAGAGAAAATCAACAGTTTGAAGTAGTATCCGCTACTACACTCAAATGAACCGTTACCTGTGCGGGGTCGAGCCTATTTGACCATGCTTCATTGCTTGTGGGAATAGGAATCACAGGGAGATTCCCAAACCACGGAATCACTATCGAACCAGCGCAAACGGTATGATAAGGTCAAGTGATGCCTGGTAACAGGCTGATGGCTGGTGAGCCTTTCCCGCCTGCTACGGTAGGCTACACAATACAGGTTGTGTGGTCTTTGAGGATTCGAATTCCTCCGCTGGTATTCTAAAACAACTACTTGCCGTGGTTGAGCAATCTGGTAGCTCGCTCCCCTGGAGAGGGAGTCCCCGTAAAAAGGGATGAGGATTCGAATTCCTCCCACGGCGTCCAAAACTATTTTATTCTAGCAGACGAATGTTTATATAATGAAAGAACGACGAACAAAAAACTCTCAATTAAGTATCCGAGGATATAAAGCTCCAAAATGGTTTGTTCAAATATTTACTATACAGACCTTTGAAAAACCCTCAAGAGGCTATTCAGGAATAAATGCAGTTAAACGAATTATACAAGATATTAGAAACAATGAGTAAAGATAAAAGTGGATTTGAGGGGCAACATGTTACAAAAGGCCCACGAAAAAAGTTTGAGTATAGTTTAAAAGAACGATTGTTAGGTATTGATAACGAATATTCAAACAGTCTGAGTAATTCACTTGTAGATTTAATAAAATCTAAAATATGCGATTGAATAGAACAAATCGGTGTCATATACCACCTGTCTCAATATGGAATCGGTTTTGGAAATCAAATGCAGTTAAATCAAAATATAATCGTACAGACGTTTGCCCAGACTGTGGCAGAGAAATTAAAGAACACTCGGGATATAAATAACAGTGTTGGAGAAAATTTATATTTAATTACTCAAGTGTCTACATATGGAGACAAACAGACTTGTTATGAGACCATATGATATGAATCTGAAATGGAAAGGTTCTTTCGAAGAATTACATGCTGAATTATGTGGTTTGTTGGATTCAGAAAATTTCGTAAACTTTACACAAGAGTTTTCTGAAACAGAGTCTCAATCTACAAGTATTTTTAAATTATTGATTGATAATGAAGAAATTGAATTTACTGTCATCTGGACAAGAGTTGAGTCTGGTAAAATAAGAGCTGAAATTAGTGGCGTATACACTTCCCCAAATGGACTATATGTTAATGAAGTCCAACAGTATATGGAGTTTTTTAGAGAAGCTGTCTCAAACTTATCAAAAGGAGTTATCCAAATTGATATATGAAATACTATCTTATTTAATTGGAAACTTTTCTAAGCGAACGTCACGTTTGAATAATTTCTGTATTGTATCCTTCTTGTTCAATTCCAGCCGCTGCTTCTTGAGCATCTCGTTTTGCAGAGAAATTTTCATCTAATTCAGCTTTTCTGCCGTTAATGACGAATCTTACAGAATAACTCATACTTTATATAGTATACTAAAAACACAAAAGCTTGTTGGATTTCAGAAAGTATTTAACCATTGTATTAGTACATTGTAGTATGGTTACTGGAAAAATTATCACCGCTCCAGATGTAGAAAGCGAAACAGTATTGTTTGAACATAATGATACTCCACAGGGTGCATATATGGCATTGACTGATGCAGTTGTCTCAGCTTGGCATCATCCTGATTGGGTTCAAGTTGATGTTGGAATGATACCATCTCATGTACGAATTGGTGAAGCAACATATGATGAAGAGTCTGGTAAAGTTACAGAATTAGAATTATATGAATCTATTTTAGAAAATTACGGGCATCGAAATCAAAATTCATAAAAATCTGCCTTTCACCTCTTAATTCTTCTAATTTTACCAAAATATTTAAATGTGCAAGTGAACAATTGTGAGATATGAATCGGGGCGATTGGGAGGAAATTTCAAATTCATTATCTTCGATAGTGAAAGATGAATTGTATGCCCCAACTGCAACTGGTATTCAAACATTACCTGATGTGTATCCATTTGCAAAGCGTGTTGTAAAACAATCTGTTCGAGATTGGATTCGTTCATCAGATAATTCGTATCTTCTTGAAGAAGATGGTGAAGAAATACATATTATCCGTCCAAATGATACTAATTTGTATATTGGTCCAGAAGGTTCAGCTTGTACTGTGGAGATTCAGTTTAATATGGATGATAAAGGAATTGATTTTATTGATGCAATACGGGTGGGGAATGCATATGCAGGTACTGCTGGTATTACAGAGATACTGTCAGTTGCAAGAGGAACAAACTCTGTTAGTGAAATATCATTTTGGGAACAAATGATTTATCGAGAGAAATATTTACTTCGACTAATTTCATCAACAGAGTTTGATGAGTTTTGTTATGCATTAACACCTACTTTAACAAGTATAAGTGACCAAAAACCAGCATGTGCATCAGAGAGTATTGAATCCTATGCAGACCTGTGTGATGCTATCTATTCAATCGCATCAAAACATTATATAGAAGGCAATTACCCAAACAGCAGTGGAGATATTGGGACAACTTTTGAAAAACTATTGGATATAGATGAAAATAATATTCAAGAAAGTGATTTAGAATTTGCAGAGTTGAAAACACAACATCATGGTTCGACAGCAAGACAGACGCTGTTTTCAAAAGCACCACCTAAGAAACATAGAACTGTTTGGGGTGCTGAGTTAATTCGTACTATTGGCTATGAAGATGAGAAAGGTCGAAAAGCATTACGGACAACAATCTCTGGAAGTGACCCAAATTCGCAAGGTTTATTCTTAGAATATAACCAGATGGAAGAACGATTAGAAGTACATCATACCGATTTGGGATTTTGTTTTGGGTGGCCGTTTTCTTATTTAGAACGAGTATTTGAATCCAAATTAAATGGACTTGTTATTGTAAAAGCTGAGAAGAAGAAAACAGATGATGTTCAAGAATTCTGGTATAATACAGCGAAATATTTAGGTGAAATTAGTAGTGGTAGTTTCATTAAGAATATTCAAAATGGGACGATTAATATTGACACTAGAATGTATATCAAAAAAGATGGGTCACTTCGAAATCGTGGCACTTCATTTAGAGTGAATAATATAAAAGATTTAAATCATTTATATTCAACACAGAGAAATATACTAACAAAAGAAGAAGCAAAAGAGTTGATTAAGACCAAAGAAAAAGCATAAGATTTAAGTAACAATCTCAATAATATATTGTTGAGCCGAGATGGAAAACTCGGCCTTGAGCTTATTTCAACAGTTTCGTTGAAATGAGAATGAAACCCCCTCCCTCCCTTTCCGCTTTCCCGCTTTCCCGCTTAATTCCCCTCCTCTTTCACTCTCTTTCATAAATCAAAAAGTGATTAGCCTACTTCTTCAAACATTGTCTGTTAAGATAAGTCTTTGACAATATATAATTTATCTCCATTAGTATGGAATGTAATATACTTATGCTCCTGGACTTTCTCTGCAATGGTTTGTACTATATACTCTTTTTGAGGAATATCTATTTTTTGTGTAACTGAAGATTTTGTCAAATCGATACAAACTGAATTTTTATCATGTTCACAGAATTGAAAATCAATCGTATTTTCATTTTGTAATGTGTTGTTAATTTGCTGTAGTTGTTGTTTTGAAATTTCATAAATTGTGTTGTTTAAGATTTCAGAATGAAATTTATGAAGTAAGTAGAATAGTGTATATGAGAAAATACTTAGCCATATAAATGAAAGGATTCCAACAAAAAAGATACTAAATATAAAATTATTTCTATCTATACTAAATATAGATGTTACAATCGGCAACTGAATAGCTAAAATAAGAAGTATTAAAAGAATTGGTAGGTCTTGCTCTATAATATTATGTATTGTATTATTTTCTATGCTTAGATAGTCTTTTACAAAAAGAAGGATTGAAGAGATGGTTACTGAAAGGATAAAAGCCAAGAGTATCGATGCACCCGAAATTATCGAAGTATGGAAGGTTGAAATGGAAATGACATGACTATGGATATAGTGTAATAAAAATCCAATTATAGGTATTTGTAAAAGTAACCCAATAAAATATACATTTTTCCAGAAACCAGTAATATAATCCACATATCTTCCTGTAGATGTAATAGCAAAGACTCTCATTATATATTTTAACTGTTACAAATGTGTGTTAAATCTTCTGTAGGTTATATATTTCACAAGGTGAATTATCACTAATTTAATTATTCAAAAATTCATTAACCACACAGATGTATTTTGTAAATATGGTAGAGCTACAACAGACGGACTCAAATTCATATAGCATTCTTGTTAATGACCGTGAAGTTGGATATATCAAAATATCTGAGAATTATCTAACGCAAATTGAAATTTTTGATGATGAAAAAAGAAAAGAACGAAATAATGGGTATGGGACTGAAGCTATCAAACAACTGCTGAAATTAAAAGAATCAGATGGATATGACTGTCTCAAAACGAATACTATTGTAAATCCTATTTTTCAAGAGATATTAGAAGATATAGGGTTTGATAAAACAGATGATTCAATGTCTAACAAGTACAAATATACTTTTTAATTGATTTTGTGTAAAATACCAAAAATTTCAAGTATATATCTTTTGAATGCATCACTATGTCTGATATTGATGGGAATCATTGGAATAAAAAATCTGATGAATCTTCTACAGAACAAGATGATTCAGGTGGAGTAAGTCCAGTTATTGGTGTGATATTAATGGTCACAATTACTATAATTGTCACTTCCATTGTTGGAAGTTTCACTTTGAATTTAGCTTCAGGTATTGAAGAAAACCCAGAAAAACCCCAAGTTGTTGTAAGTGAACCAACACAGAATAAGACGGTAGTTGTAAAAGTTCTTTCATTTCCAGATGATTATGAGTATATTTCAGTCCATGGTCCCACTGAAACACATCAAATAACCACTACACGAGATTTAGAGATTGATGGTATTTCAGACACATCGGTAATAACTATTACAGGAACATATGATACTGGTGGTGGGTTATATTCTGAAGGAGAGCAAACAACAATATTATTGTATGAAAAGAAAATCAGTCTTCATTCATAATCTGATGGTTCCATTTCAACACTCCCACAGACTTCACATTTGATTTTATCGCCGTCCACAGTTACATTTCCATTTTTTGCCATTAACTCAATACGATTTTCGTGGGACATTTCTGGTTGTCTAGCAAATACACCACTAATGCCATTTTCAGCATATAATTTCTTGATTCCATCACCAGTCCATTCAATTGTGTCATCATCTTCAACTAGTTCAGCACCACAGTTATCACATTCTAAGTTTGGCAAGATTTTCTTTGCAACATATGCAGCTATAACAATATCGCTAACCATAGTATATTTATAAAACCTTAGAACTAAAGAATTTTTGAATAGGAGAGTTGCTATTTTTAATTAAAATATAAGTATACTAGTACTATAATAATTTAGTTCCGAAAGAATAATATTGTATGATATATAATTGTCTATTGAGATATGAAATGTTACATTTGCAGTCGTAAAGCAGTTGTATTATTTGAATATACAAGCTCTCTGAGCAAAAAGTGTAGAGAAGCACGATGTAAAGCGTGTGCTAAAGCACTACGTGAGTCAGATAATACAATCCATACTGAGACTCGATTAGATGGAAAGACAGGCTCATCTAATTCACCTCCAAAGCGACCGAATAAAAGCCCACAACCACCCCATTTGCTAACGAACAGAAACAAACATTAATCGAAAATACCATAGAAAATATATAGTTTGAAGAAAGATTGTCGTAGTATGAAATGCTATATCTGTAAGAATACGGGAGTGGTTTCAGTTACATATGAAAGTTCATTACAAAAGAAATGTCATGAAATTCGGTGTGCTTCATGTGCAAAGTGTCTCCGTAATTCTGAAGATAATATGATTCTTGATGAAACGTATCTTGGAGAAGAGGATGGAGAATCAGACGATTCAGTAACACTAACACAACTGTTACATGCTCGTTCAGACAATCAGCCTGACCCAATAACACCTGATGACCTTTGAGAAGAAAATCACTAGTGAAATAACGGGAATATAACGACAGATTTAAGTATATCACACTATAACTATTGAATGCGTTGGACGGTATGCCGAGGTAGCAAAGTCTGGCCTAATGCGACGGTTTTGAGGACCGTTGTCCTTCGGGACTCAGGGGTTCAAATCCTCTCCTCGGCGTCGGTCGTCCTGCAACGGCCACTGTCAACCCAGATGATGTTTGATGGGATTGCAGGGGAGTTAAGCCAAGGTCGATTTCAACTCGGGGATTCTTATCCCGAGAATTTTCAAAATCAATCTTTAACTGTCAGTTTCTCTCCTTCAATTTTCACTCTCCCACTTCTAGATAATTTAATTTTTGTTCCATCTGTTGTTTCAATTGTAACCGAATCTTTCCAGTCAATATCTTCGTTGCCACTAATATTAGACATTGAGCAGTCCCATTCACCATCTTGGTGATGGTATGCACTGAATGTATCTGTCATATATACTGCAAGCAAATCAATCTGTAAAGTTTTTTCTCTTAGTTAATTCAAAGAACTTATTATGTTAGATATTCAAAGTTTACATATGAGTAACTCAGATTTCAATTTTGATGGTGTACAAGAGTTTTTTGAAGAACAAGGATGGAATATAACAGATACATTTGAATCAGATGATGTTGCAACATGGTCTGTGACCGCTAGAACAGAAGAAGACACTCGAATTTCTATTGACGAACCAACTGCTTCTGTTGATATGAATAATATTATTGTTGAGACTGATTCATTTGTTATTGAAGATATTTCTGAGTATGATAGTGCATTTGATGTTGCAGATGACTACGAATTAGTCTGGGTTCAATCATCTAGTAGTAACGGTGAAATTCAAAGAGCAACAGCAAGTGTAGATGTTGAAATGACAGAACGGGAAATTGTTGAAAAACTCATTGAAAATGAAAGCGGTATTTTTCTTCGATTCATCATCACAGAGTCATCAAAAGATACATCACTTGAAGATGTTATTGATTTTGTTGATTCGATTGAAAGTGCTAAACAAGTATTTAGTGGATTTTATAAAACAACATAAAGTCCGTTTGTGATTTTTCAGTAACACTAAATATAACTTTTTAGCCACATATCATAGATACTTTTTTGGGTTTAGATGTTTTTGTAATTAAATATGGCAGAAAACAATTTATTTGACCCAGAAGCAACATTTGAAGATAATATAATTTCTCTTGCTCAAGGAAATCCTGGTGCTGCAAAAGTGTTGACCAGAATTGTTAAGAACGATAAAGCAAAAGCTGCGATGGTATTTGAAGATTTGAGTAAAATGAATATGTATGGTCCACGAATTTGGATTGGATTTAAGGATTATTGTGATGAAGACTTAGAAGATTTCATTGAGTGTGTTTTGTCTCAAGATGAAGAATTGGTTACTGTTGTAAATGAAAATAAAGGAAGTGGTGGAGAGCGTGTTACAACTGTTCGGTGAGAGCGTTGTTATTAGCAATTATTTTTGAATCGGTTTTAGATGGAGTTGGTGTGTCACAAGTATGTGAAGATTTTGCTCGCCGTGGTCGGCTCATCGATGAAGACCCAGTAACATTGTGATTTGTTATTTTAACTATATTCTTTAGTTTGTTGAAGATTGATTGTCGCTTCTTTTGTGGAAGCGGTTTACTAGATGCCATCCAAAACTCGTTCGTATCTATCTGTAGCAGTTCTTCTGGTTTATTATGTGGTTCAAGGTCTCGAATTGGCTTTACCCATATTGTTTCGTTTTCGAATTCATTTGGTGTATACTGTATATCTAACTCTGAGAGGAAATCATCTACATTTTCAATCCCACTGAAATGAGATTCAAATGTCCAATAAATGGATTTTCCTGTCGGGAGAATACCTCTGAAGAAATGTTTATTCTTTTCTTCTCCAATATAGTCAAATGGAACTTCTATCCATCCATTTTCTCCAGTTGAAGACCGAATATATTCAACTGTAAGCAGGTGGTTCATCCACTCAATCGAACGTGGTTCACTCCCAGTTTCTGTTCTATCTTCAACAATGATATTTTGAACATCTCGAATTCCTTCATCACTTCGGAAGGAAATATTTGTTGTGTCATTGTATTGAATATCTTTATCCCAACTAATAGTTGCATGCTTTTTATCTTCATCGGGGGCAATATATATTTTCTCACCAATTAACTTATTTATATCTATTAATGTATTAGTCGAAAATTCAAGCATTGGAGCGTTTTCAAGGAGTGATTTTATCCCACTCTTATTGAGAGATGGGAGTTCAATTTCCAACTGAATTGTTCCGAATTCAGTATCACAATTAACATACAGTTCAGGACTTTCGTATAAGAATGGTTGCCCAATCCATCCCGTATTGAATGTTGAAATTGCTGTTATCTGAGTTATTGTTCCTGTTATTGTAACGCCCTCATTTGTTAGGTGGAGTTTGTGAATTGAGTCTCCAAGTTCAGACATAACTGTTAATATGTGTTCGATAGATATAATACTGTTGTTTTATGTGCGGTTTGGGGTTTTAGTCATCTGTTCTGAAATTAACAAATGCAGCTGATACTTTATGTATTGGTGCATTTGTGTAAAATAGGATTGTGTGGTTGGAAATATATAATGAGATTTCAGTTGCTGGTTTTTGATTTCCATTATCAATTTTTTCTGCGTTGTCTTTGTTTGAAAATCTGCAATTTGGAAGACTTTTTTCAGCATGGAGTTCGTTAATATGGTCTGTTTGAACTTCAGAAAATTCAACTCCGTCATCTTTGTTTTCTGTTTCATGGTCTTTCACAATGAAAATATTCTCTTCTCCAACAACCATAAATCCGTCACCTCTATATTCTCTAAAAAGAACGCCATAATCACTTAATAGCGTTTCAAGTTCTTCGGTTGAATTGACTCCATTATGGTGGTCTTCCATACATATGGGTTTTTTACTTTACAGAATATAAAAGCGTTGTTTTGGTTTAGATTAGACAGATTTATAACTGTGTGTTTTGTATTGTTTTGTATGTCTGACCTTGCTGATGATACGCAAGAGTTTGCTGAGGAGATAGCGCATAGTGATGAGTGTGAAGAACGTTTTGAACAACTTTTTGATTTGGGTATGAATGGTGGTCCGAATCCGTATGATTATTCAGAGCATATTGATAAGTTAGAGCCACCCGAGCATTTGGATTTTGTTATTGAAAATCTCACTGATGAGTTCATTCGAGAAGATGAGAATATTCAGAATGATGTGCCAGGATATGGTGAATTGTTGGAAAAATCGTTCCAGCGAGAAGTTGCTGAGATGTTTAAAGAAGAGGCTGAACGCCAACAAGAGTTTTTTGACCATCTTGAAGAATTAGCTGAAGAACTGTCGGAAGAGTAAATCACAATTATTTAGTATACTAAGCTCATTGTGTTTTATAATGAGTAAAATTGGAGTTGTAAGTGATATTCATGCGAATAAACCTGCATTTGAAGCCGTTTTAGAGGAATTACAGACTAGTAATGTTGATTATATTGTTTGTGTTGGAGATATTGTTGGGATTTGTGGATTTCCATCAGAGTGTATGTCTCTAGTTCAAGATAATTGCAAGTATGTGATTAAAGGAAACCATGATGTAGCAATGTTTGAAGGGGATTTGGATAGCGATGTGATTGAAGTCGAACAGCAATTATTCTTTGATGAGTCTACTGATGAAGAACAATCTTGGTTGTATAAGTTACCAACTATGATTGATGTTTCTGAGACAAATCTTCTGTTAGCTCACAGCTATCCGTTTGAGGGAAAGTCGTCTGGGTATGAAGATGGAAATGCTGGTGTTTATCCACGAGATTATATCGAAGTGGGGTCGCAGTTTTCTGACAAGATAATGTGTCTTGGTCATACGCATGAACAACATAGTGTTAATTTAAATACATATGGTCATAATGTATTGGTTGTTAATCCTGGGAGCGTTGGTGGTTTTTATCAAGATAAAGCAGAGTTTTCAATCATTGATACAGAATCTTTGTCTGTTGTAGAAAAGACTGTTGCATATGATAAAACAGTTGTTGCAAATAGAGTTACACAGTTAGAAGAAAAATACGATATGAGTTTGTTGGATTAGATTTTGTATAAATCATATCTGTGTGATTTGTTTGTTTTTCATATAGGAATATGTTTATTTAGGAGGAAAATTGTGATGTATATAATGGATGACCCAATTTATAGAGATTCGTTAATTGAATTGTTTATATTTATTGGGATTGTTCTAGCTGTAACAGTTATGCTTTCTATATCTGCTTTCTTCTGGGCGGATGCAACACCACCACATGCAGGATTAGATGTGAAAGATGATGGGGAATATGTTAAAATATCTGTTACGACAATGGGACAATCAGATAGAGTTACAGTTCTTACAAATGGGTCTGTGTATGGAAAAATACGAAGTGTTTCAGAATCTGTCAGAGTTAAAAAGACAGAAAATAAATCAAAAGAAGTGCTTATTGTAAGTGACAATGGGCAACAAGCTTTGATATTACGAGAGATGAGTGTTTAAACTATTGTCACATATTTTCTGCTGCAAAATCATATAATAATAACTGATAATATCCTCCAAACTCTTCGCCCCAAACTGATTCAAGCGTCTGTTTGGCTTTTTCTGTCGTTGTAGCTGTTTTGTCATATCTTTCTGTAACCATTTGCTGTATTCGAGTATCTATTGGAATCACATCAGTCCTGTTGTATGAGTATAGTAAGATACAATCTGCGACTTTAGGTCCAACTCCTGTAAAATTCTGCAATTCTGAGCTAAGTGTTTTTGTTTTTATATTTGTTTGTTGTTTTGGGAGAGCTGGGTTGTCATCTTTCAATTGATTGCTAGTTTTGTTAACATATGAAGCACGATATCCAAGATTGCAGTTTTTTAGCTCTGTTTCTGTTGCATCAGCAAGTGAGCGTATTGTTGGGAATGTATAAAACATTCCATCTGTGGTTTCTATTTGTGTTCCGTATTTTGATTCGATATTTCTTTGCATTTGATATATCCTGTCAATTGTTGCTTGTGGAGAACAGATAAATGAGATTGTTGTTTCAAATGGATAGTCTTGAATGATAGATAAGGAAGCTTCTGTATTGGAATATAATTCTGGGTCGTTTGTTTGTAATGTTGATAGTGCTTCTTTGTATGGGTATGAAAAACCAAGTCGTTTTTTCAAATGGTTTTGCAATTTTGTTTTTGAAATTGAAGTGTTGCTAATATTTTCCCATTTTATTTCGTTGCCTGATTGTGTTACTTTATAAACAATTGGTTTGGTTGTATGTACTGGTAAATAAAATGTATCTGTGTTTGGGTTTGATAATGGTTTCGTTGTTTTGTTTTCTGTGGGTTTAGTTAGCCATCGAAATGTTTGTCCACTAGTTAGGGTTTGTTTAAGAGAATAATTAGAAAGTGCAGGTGGGATTGAGATTGAATTCATGTTATCTGAATAGGATAACCCAAAAGTTAAATCCTTTGGTTTTGTATGTAAATACATGGACGAGTTATGGAAGTTACCAGAGGATATTCAGTCTTATATGTATGAGAATGATGTTCCATTACATATTTACTCGTCGCCAATTAGCGATGCGTTTGAGGGGCTTGACCCTGAAGTTGGAATTGCAACTGTTATCGTCTCTAATGAAAATGGTGAAATTCTTTTTATTGAACATAGTGAATCTGACCGATTTTGGGAGTTGCCAAGTGGACATATTAAAGAAGGTGAAAATCCAGAGAATGCAGGTCGAAGAGAAGTTAGAGAAGAAACAGGATATTTACTTACAGATATTGAAGCACTCTTTGTTATCATCTGGCCGTTTGAAGATACTGTTCGATTACAAGTGGTATTCCGAGCAGTTGCAGGAGAACAAATAGAATCACCAGATGATGAAACAGTTCGGCTACGGTGGAAAACAGAAGTCCCAGATAATGTTACATTTGGAGAATTAGGTCATCAAATGTATGAATATTACTTGTCTCATTCTGAGTTTACAGATTCGGACTCATATTTACGTCAAGGGTTAGCCTTAGTTGGTGTTGGATTGTCAGCAGCTGCTTTCAAAGGATTGCAGTCATATCGAGAGCGGAAAAATGAGGATGAAACAGATTCTGAATCATAAAGTTTTATTATTCTTGTTGCCTTTGTGTTTAGATATGGGACTGCTTTCACGATTCTCGTTCGTTGTTCGTAGTAAACTTAGCCGTGTGGTTTCTTCAATGGAAGACCCACAGGAACAACTAGATTATTCATATGAACAGATGAGAGACGAACTTGATAATATCAAATCTGCGCTTACTACTGTAACTGAACAGAAAAAGCGACAAGAGATTAGAGCTAATAATCTTGAAGATGAAATTGAAAAGCATAATCAGCAGGCAAGGCAAGCCGTAAAACAGGGGCGGGATGATTTAGCTCGACAAGCACTAGAAAAGAAAAATGAAAAGATGACTCAACTTGAAACTGTTCAGAATACGATTGCTGAACTAGAGCAACAGGAAGAAAAAATCATCGAAAAGAAAGAGGAACTTCAATCAGAAGTTGAGTCGTTCCGAACGAAGAAAGAGACAATGAAAGCAAGACATAGTGCAGCAGAAGCGCAGGCGTCTGCACAGGAAATTATGTCGGATGTTGGTGAGTTTTCTGTTGGACAAACAGTAGATGATGTTGAAAATGATATTCAAGAAAAGGAAGCTCGGGCTGAAGCTCTTAATGAACTTGATGAAGAAGGCGTGTTGTCAACAACAGGCGATAGTGTTGATGAAGAACTTGAGAACTTATCTCAAACTCAAGAAGTTGAAAATGAACTATCAACACTAAAATCTGAAGTTGATGACGAAAAAAGTGATTCAGTAAATTCTACTGTTGATGAAGAAACAGGTTAAATAATCGCTTCATCACACAGATACGTCCAATAGTATCGAAGTTTTTATATCAGTCTGTCTATTAGTGTCTATATCTACTAATGTCAGATGAATCAGTTTTGGACCGTCTTGACGTTATAAAGGAGGCTTTACAAACAGTTCCAAGTGTATTCTTAGTTGGTGCAAGCGGCTTACTTAGTATTGTTATATTTGCACGATTATTATCACAAGCACAAGTTGGATTATATTCTGTTGGATTATCCATTGTAATGCTTGTTAATGCATTAGCGATTGGAATTGGATTAGCAGTAAAAAAGAAAGTTAGTGAAGGCGATAATAATAAAACGGCATACCTTTCAAGTGGACTAATATTACTTGTCACTTGGTTATTTATTTCAATTTCAGTATTACTACTTGCAACACCAATTTTACAGACATATACAGAATTTACAACGAATCAAATCACTGCACTTGCATTTTTTGTCTTCTGCCACTGTGTATTTACATTAGTTCGTGAATATATTTCAGGTGTTGGATATCCTGGGAAAGCTGAAATTAGTGCAGTATTCCGTGCAAGTATAATGTTAGTTTCACAAATTGCATTAATCACGCTTGTTCAATATGGTGTATTTGGATTATTTATTGGCGGTGGAGTTGGATATGGAGTTGGAACAGTGCTTCTATTTGGATTTGGCATTAAGAAATCAGTTATTTCAAACGCACTCCCAAAAAAAGAAACACTCAAAAATGTTCTTTCATTTAGTAAATGGAGCATTCTTGACCAGTCGTTAAGCACATCATATAGATGGTTTGATACGGTAGTTGTTTTTGTGCTAGGTGGAGCCGCTGTATCTGGGCAATTTAAAATATTATATACAGTTGTTACGGGTGCGGTTATGTTTTCAAATGGAATTCGAAAGCCAGTATATGTTAAATTAAGCAATTTACATGGTAAAAATAAAAATATTGCAAAAACATCTAGCGTTGTTTCAGGCTATATTTCATGGGCTGCAATTGGAGCTTTGTTTGGAGTGATTGCATTCGGAAATGAAATCTTATTTTATGTGTTTGGAGCCGAATATTCACAAGGGGGTCTCTCATTAATTATCCTTGGAATATTTATGGTATTTTTCACCCAAAGAATTGGATTTGAAATGTTCTATTATGTTCAAGATAAACCACGAGTTTCTATGCGAATGAATATTCTAGTGATTGTTTCATTCTTTGTATCTCTTATCATTCAATTTGCAACAGGTATAGCAAGTTCGCTCCCAATTATCTCTGTTGCATCTTCTCTATTGTTTGCAGAGATTGTGCGTTACATTGGATATCTTATGATGATTAAGTCTGAGACAGGTGTGTGGTTTGTATCTAAAGTTCCAATTGAGAATGTATTTTCAGGAGCAGTTATGTGTTTAGTATTATTCACGCTTAAGCAGAGTGTTGGTGTAAATTCAATCAAGCATCTGTTTGTTTTCATTTGTATTGGATTTGGTGTTTATCTGCTTGTTGAACGATTCTTGTTTGGACGAAGTTTGTCAGCTGTAAAGGATGAATTAGAGTGAAACAAAAGGTTTATGTGTCGTTGACTGTTATGTGTTGATACAGAGGGCGTGTGGCCTAGTCTGGATTAAGGCGGACGGCTTCTAACCGTCAGAGCGGGGGTTCAAATCCCTCCACGCCCGTACTTTATTCTTTTAATCTATAAACTATTGTCTGTACGAATCGAAGCGTTTAATTACTATATTGTTGTAATATAATATGCACTATGAGTGTACAAAAAGAATCGATGAAAGACAATACTACATCAACTACCTCTCAATGTGAGATTGTCAAAGTGTTTAGTTCTGTCTGGACTGATGGACAGAATGAATACATCACATATATGAGTGTCTTTGATGAGTCAATTGTTGTAACTGCGGGTGTTGAACCAATTCCTCCATCTTGGAGCGATACAGATGCACGGAAACGTGGAATTCAACGAAGTGTCTCTCATACACTAGATGTTATTGAACCAGATGGGCTTGAAGTTTACAATCATCAACTTGATGAAGCTGGTCTTACTCTTGGTCGTCTTCCCCCAGACCATCGTTCAAAGATTAGTGAACTGAATGTTTCGTTTATTGAATCCAACTCTTTCTATAAAAAGATTTTAGAAGGACTTGCTTCTTTTTCAAATAAACATGCTCCATGGTCACATAAAGGAAATCTCTCAGAGCCAATCAAAAACCATGCATATATCTACACAGATGGGTCTTATTATCCTGATAATGGTGAGAGTGCTGTTGGGTATGTTATCACGGATACGGCTGGCCAAATCTATGAATTTGGCTCACAGTCACTTGATGAGACAAAAACACGACCACTAATTGCAGAGTTTGAAGCAATCAAGTGTGGAATCCAACGAGCTAAAGAGCGAGATGATGTAAAAAGCATTACAATATTTACTGATTGTATGGAAGCTGTCCGAGCATTAAATTCACTTGGTCAAAATGATGCCATCCCAAATGATGCCACACAGAAACCATGGGAAATTGGACTTGAAGCATCTGAAATTAGAACAGTAAGCGTGTCGTATATTAATCGGGAATCAAATCAACTTGCTGATGCCTTAGCCAAGCGTGGACAATCAACGTCATTCACACTCTTGTCACCGTGAAATGCTCAAAATCAGCTAATTTAACTAATATCTTTCAATTTTTTAAGATTTGTTAAAATTTATACAACACACCAAATCTTTTTGTATATAGATACATATATGAAACATAATGGCAACTTCCGAAAAATCTTCAAATCTATCTGCAGAAAAATTTGCAAAAGAAATTATCGATGAAATGTCACAATCTCCACTTCTAATTGATGTAAAAAATGAGATTGAAAAACACAGAGAACTTGGAATTGCAGATGACAAAATCAAAAAAATTCTGATTAATTCATTCAAAATTACAGATGCAGGATATCAACCAACTAGTGTTGATGAAGATGGAATAATTGTATTGAATATGCCACAAAAATACAACAAAATAAACTGGCAGTGATAAAAGAACATCAAAATCACCACAAGCTATTTTACTAAGAGCAATATAGTATACAATATGTCAACTGTTCCAGATAACCCCGACAGACCGTGTTCAAACTGTGGCAATCGTTCATGGAATAAATATCTCTCAAGAGAACCAACAAGTTACCCAGACCATTCTGAGGTTGTAAAACATTTCTATAGTTGTACAGGCTGTAACTCAGATGGTTTCATCTTTGCTGAAAATGGAGTTCATACATACTCAGGTAAATTACGGTGAAACAGTACACAATTAACTCTATTTTATAACCCGTATAAATTAATTAAAAAACAATAGTCTTTTAATGATAGTCACACAAATGTATACTATGCAGAAAGGAAAATCATATGTTGTTAACGACTTACAAACTGTTAAAGACAAACTCGGTTTAGATTTTGCAGCAGTCGGACTGTATATTACAGACGGCCCAAACAGCTCTGTATCTGTTCAAGTTCGACCCAAAGATAAAACAACACAAGAAGGAATTCAAGTCAGTGAACATACAATCGAAGAACTGTACGAAGATGGCAAAATTGAACTAAAAGAGTGAAGTGCGCTCGGAGAATTAGACTATTACCGAAGTCTACTCCTCAAAGTGATAGTGATAAATTGATTGTCTCTCTAAAAACCTATCGTTTTTCAACACTTAAGATATAGTCATCACAATATCCAACTATCAATGGGGGATTAGTATACTCAATTGTTTGAACAACAGATTCTGATAGTTCTGTCCATCCTGTCTGAGAACAAAGTTCTTCATAATTGCTACCTAATTCACCTGACTTGTCCAAGTCAACATTTGAAAGAACTAATTCACCAACAACTTGATTTGGATTGAATCGAACAGATGTAAGATAATACATATCACCAACGCTTTCTTTTGATGAAGAAATAATATCAAAAATTGGTGTCATATCAAGATATTTTGAGTCTTCATATCCATCTACTCTAATAAAAATTTCTGTCCTATCATCTACAGTTTCAATTTTTTCTTTCGTCCACTCAGCATAACGTTCTTGTGAATTTACTGAGACTAGTTCGGCTGAAATGTTTATATTTTTCATATATTTTACCGTCGTTTAATGTCAAAATCAGTACTAGACTGTTCGTGTGCATCAGATAACAGTTCTTTCATTTTATCATCAGTAATTTCTTGTGCTAAATTACCTGATGCCTGAACTTGTGCAATTTGGCGTTTGACTTCTTCTACTAATTCTGGTTTCGCCATTTCTACAGTATTCAATCGCTTTCGAGCTTCACTAGTTGTAGCTTGAACCACCAGTGTTTCTATCTTTTCTTCCTTAGATTGTTGAGATGAGTCCGTATCTTTTTCATCAGCCATTGCTTCTTGTTTTAATTTTTCTAGTTTTTCTTTTCGGATTCGTTCTCGTTCTGAATCAGTCATATAGATACATATAATCGCCAATCAAATAAAACTTATCAGATTTAATGGCAAAACAACAAAATATTAGTTTTTATTCTGAATCTTTGTTTCAAAAACCGTTGGCTTCTTCTTTACTGATTTTTCATTTTTCTTTTTGTTTGCTTTGTTATTAACAGATGCCTTTCTAGCAGTCTTATTAGAAATTAGTACTTGATATTCCTTAAACTTCTTCTCCATTTCAACTGAAATAACAACAGTATGTACAGTATACTTTGCTTTTCTACCCTTTCGTTTCTCACTTTTCGTAACCTGCTCTTTTGTAGAATAATCAAACACAATAGATGGTTTCTGTGACTCTCCACGCATCGTATTAAACGTAAATGATGCAGATTCAATAGTACTTGGAACTGCAAAAGAAATTGCAAAATCAAAGACATACCCATTCTTTAAATGCGAAGGAGATTGACTACTATTAATTGTATCAACAGACACAATTGATACATCAGAATCTAGATTCGAACCTTTAGTTTTCGTTTCTGGAATATTATCAACAGTTTTCTGTTCTGTATCAATTGAAGAAATTACCCACTTTACATTATCAGAAAACTCACCAGTTTCAATTGGAGAAGAGTCTTTATCCTTCTTATTAGTAGTAAACTGACTAAACTTTGGTAGTCCAAACGCAAGCGGTGCAATCGAGAGGAAGTTTCGACGTTTCATACTAACAAATAATTTTCTCTGGTATATAAATCTAACCTTTTCCTTTAAAGGAAATATGGAGTTTTTACACTTTAGAGTATACTTTATAGCAGTTTTACCAAACTATCGTATAGTAACCTTCTAGATAATAAGAGCTTTCACTTTCACAATAAAATGTGATATTCTAAATCTGAGAAATATCAGAATTATTCTCTAATTCTTCCTGTGCAAGTGTACTAGTTGGTGTTCCTGCAACATCATGATATTTAACACTATACACAATTCGCTCATTGTCTCTTGCAACACCAACAATTTCTACAGTTCCATCTGGTGTGCTAAACTTTGTCTCGTCATCAAATTTTCTCTCTGACATACTATACTTAATACACCCTGACCCTAAACTAATTATGAATGATGGTTAAAATGATACTACTTCTTCTATAAAATACTGTGAAAATTCGAAATACCTTTAGATTTGTTTTTAAGTATAATATAATATGACAGAATATTTCAATTCAGTTGATGAAGAGCATAATCTTTCACGAAGTCGAAGTAGAATTATTGATGGTCTAAAAGAATATGTCGAAGATGAGTTTAACGCAGAAACGTCTCAACTCAATTTGAACGCATGGAAGCTCCGATTTGATATTGATGTTACTAATAGAGAAGAATTGATTACAATTGTCGATTCTATAAACCAATTACTAACAGAAGAATGCCCACATGATTTTGAACTAGTTTGGGATTTTATTCCAACAGATTCAAATAATAATAAAAATGGTTGGTTTTCAGGTGGAGCAGGTGATGATATTAAAGAAAAACCAATCAGAGAGATGGATTATCCAATCGAAGCATTTAGAATAACAGTTCCAAGAAAATCAAATAAGTAAGATACACTTAATAATTTACTTTTTCTCGAATTGTCTCTCGAAGTTCTTTAACTGCTTCTTTAATTTGATTTGGAATTTCTTTTAGTTCATCGGGATTTTCATCGCTTTCATATTCAAACTCATCCCATTTTAACTCTATATTTGACCCACTTGAATTGGTTTCAAATTCATAGGGTATAATAAAATCATGAAGAACATTAAATTTATCTTCATATATTACTTGAACTTCACCTTTACCATTTCCACTGTACATTATAGTTGAACGAATCTGCTTCCCATATTCTTTTGTAACCATACTTGTATGAAAATATCATAGTATTAAAAGTATTCTGATTTGTTCAATTGTTATTGTTGAATTATAGGATAGTATGTTGATAGTACTTTAGAAAGTAGTACGCTGGTACTGGGATTTGAACCCAGGTCGTCGGCTCGAAAGGCCGACAGGATTGGCCGAACTACCCTATACCAGCCAAAAGCCAATGGTTGTATGCGTTTCTTGCTAAGAGAGAATGGTACTTAAGGCTTCTGATGTTCTTACGAAGCAACACCAGGTTGTCGTGGTGGGAGCATATACTCTTCAAGAAGTTCTTGCATTTCTTCTGGGGTTCGGTCACTATCTTCGTCAACAGAAATAGGAATGACTGCATCTTGTTCATTCATCGGAGAATTAAGTCGGTTTCCATTCATATGTTATGATTTGATTCAATATATAAAACACTTTTGATTTACTATATGTTTGTTATGTATTTACTTTCGAAGGGTTTAAGCCGCTAAAAATCGTATATAACTATATGTTTGCTAGTGAATTTTATACTATTGTTAATGATTTAAAACAAGAGTCATCTCGGAATAAGAAGAAAGAAACAATTCGAGAGTTAGTTGAAAATAATCCAAAACAGACTTGGGAAAGTGCTATCTTACTATTAGCAGGACAGCGTTTTGAAAACAATGGCGTAGCAACAAAAACTGCAAAGAAAGCATTTCTCAAGGGTACAAATTGTGATGAAGAGACACTTGAATCATATTACACTGAAACAGGAACAGTAACTAAGGCTATTGAAAAAATTGTCAATGAGACAGAAAAAGAAACATATGATTTTACAGTAGAATTATCTACATTAGTTACTAATTTAGAAGAGGTTGCAGCATTGTCAGGCGATGCACAGATTTCTCGGTTGGCAAATGTCTTTGCAACATCTCATCCAATGGTAGTCTGCTTTGGAGTGCTTCCTAATGACTATTCTATTGGTGTGACTCCGAAGACAATTGCAAGTGGAATTGCAAATGATTATTCACGTTCTGAAATAGAGCGAGCAAGAGGATTAAAACCCGACTCTATTGAATATATTAATACATATATTGATGCTGACTCATCTTTCCCACCTGAGTTCACTGTTGGAACACCATTCCTTCCAATGAAAGCAAAAGACAAAGAGATGCCTGATTCTACAGAAATTGAGAATTGGGTTGCTCAGATGAAAGTTGATGGATTTCGACTTTTAATTCATGTCAAAGACAACTCTGCAGAAGCATATACTCGCAAGATGGAAGATGAAACACATAGTCTGCCAGAATTAACTGAAATCTCCTGGCCTGATGGAGAATACGTGTTTGATTGTGAGGCAATTGCATACGAAAATGGAGAACCACAAGGATATCGAGCAACAAGTGAACGAATTGGGCGAAAACACAATATAGATATGTTTACAACAAAAGTTCACTTTGAAGCATTTGATTGTTTATATGCAAATGGTGACATTTCTACTAAGTCTTTTGAAGAAAGATTCTCAGTACTCACAAATGTATTCCCAGACCATGATTATACATCTATCTTAGAGATTAAGTCTGATATTGCTGAAGCTAAAAATGAAGCAAAAGAAGATGGGTTTGAAGGTGTTATTGTCAAAGACCTTTCTGCTCCATATAAATTTGACAAGCGTTCTAGCTATTGGCGGAAACTGAAATTTACAGGTGAAACAATCGATTTGAAAGTTGTTGATTTTGAAGTTGGCAAGGGAGATGATGCAGGAACATTAGGTCGAATGAAGTTAGAAACAAGCGATGGTGTTGATATGGGGTGGGTTGGAAATGGATGGACTGATGAAGAACAAGATAAAATCTGGGAAAACCAAGATGAATATCTTGGAGAGATTGCCGAAATCTCATTTGAAGGAATTGATAAAAAGCCTCGGTTCCCCGTCTTTGAAAATTGGCGACCACAAGGAGAAGTTGATTCATTTGAACGAATTCAAAACATTGGGGCAAAGTATTAAAAATAAATACGATAGTTTTTTGTTTCTATATGTTCTATAGAATTGTATGGTAACATGTCCAACTTGTAACCGTGATGGTTTTGAATCAAATCGCTCTATGCGTTCTCACCATACTCGAACCCATGGGTTTAATTTGACTAATTTCGAAGCTGGAAGAGAAGTGTTTATTCAAGAAAATGAGAAACCATCATTTGATGATGAGAGTGTTGATGAGTTTGCAGCACAGATTGAAAGAGAGATTCAATATTTCTCTGAGAAATCTGGACTGGAAATTGGAAGCGAGTAAACCAATAGTTTTAAGTTATACCCACTCTTCCTAAGATATGTATGAGTTCAACTGAAGACCTTATCGGTGAAAAAGTCCGTGTTTCGACTAGCGGTCCTAACATTGCATGTGAGGTTGTCAAGCCAGATGGAGAAGAAGGCGGAGAGATGAACTATATCGTTGAAGACCTCCATACTGGAAACCAGTTCCCAATCCGTGAACAAGCCATCTCTATCCCAGATGAAGGCGAGTTCGAAGACACTCTGTACGTGTGGCAGAATCGAGACTTTGATAAAGGCGAATGGGTTACTAAGGCAACTTCCCGTGAGCGAGAAGAAGTTGAAAGTCAAAAGAGCCAAGAATGGTCGTCTACTGGTGCAGGCGGGACACGAATCAAGGAAGAGACCATCACTCTATCGTAAAACAAAACACACAAATCCTTATTGCACGAGTGGTCTAGTCTGGTAGGACACGGGCCTTCCAAGCCCGTTGCGAGGGTTCAAATCCCTCCTCGTGCATTCAAACTTTAACTTTCTTTTAATTATTTAGAGAACAATAGATATATTTTTATATAATATACTGACACTGAATATATTAATTAAGATTAATAATCCAACAACTAAAATCAATTTATCAGTCATATAAACATCCATAACCAACACTATATAGCAGATTTAAACAAAAATATTATATGTAACAATACATTATAGTATTGTATGGAAATGAAAAAGGACACTCTTGATACTTTTTCGGAAGAACTGTCAGAAAAAACTGGACTCTCACCAACACGAAGCAAAGTACTAGCCTTAATTAAATTGAAAAAAGACAAATCTGAAATTGCTGAATATTTAGATATTTCTCCAAGTACTGTTCAAAATCACATTCAAGATATTCGAAATGAAATTGTTAATTCAGAAGAAATTCTAGACATAACACAGAATAAAAAACCTCACTCTGATTCATTATATGAAGAGTTTGGTGGTTCACTATGGATTTTTAAGTCAGGGATGCGATATGTAGAAAGTGATTCTATTACAATTGAGAAGAAAATTTATAGCTCACCAAAATCAGGAGCATGTCTTTTAGTAGAACGAAAGCTTGTTGAAGCACAAGGACACTCTACTGAAAATATTAAGCGGACTGAATTTTACGATGGGAATGATATTCCACAATATCTATATCGAGAAGGTAAATTTAATTCTTATCAAGTTGCTGCTCTACATTCATCGTTTATTGCCAATGCAGGGATTGACCCTACGTATGCACCATCAGAGTTGGTCAAAGACTCTGTTTCTATTCCTGATATTCCCAATGAGTTCCAATATCAAAAGCAATTATTCACAACTGATTCAAATGGCTGGATTGAATTAGTTGAATGATTTTGTTCGAAAAGTTTTTATATCTAAGGAACTAATTATTAGCTGACTATGGGATTTGGAAGTTATGATGAAGGTGAACAGGAGAACCAAGATGTAGATGTGGATGATGAAGAAGAGAGTGTTTCAAAGGAGGGAGAATATGATGGTGATGAAGAATTTGAGTTTGGTGAAGCTGATACAGACGAGTTGGTTGACAAGCTTTCAGATATGAAAGATAGTGAAGAGTAATTGTCAAAACTCTCTTTTATCTCTCTTTTTGAGGAGAAGACCTTGGGGCTTGACCCCAAGGCTGAATCCGACAAACACACAAACCAGAAACAACACTTTTAAATATTTTACAATCAAAAACTCTTCATACTGATGAGGTATTCGCATCGCTACCGTGCCTACCCAGACTGGACAAACACGACTAGCGAATGCGAACGCCACATCAATATAGCAAGACAACTATACAATCAAATCCGACACGATTATACGAATAGCCTAGAAAACAACAAGCCTACAAAAACAGACCAGAAAAACAAACTTCCAAATTGGAAAAGCACTTGGGAGTTGTTCTCCGAACTCCATTCTCGGGTAGCACAAGAAACAGTCAACCGATTCCACAACAACCTATCAAGCTTATCTCGGTTAAAAGCAAACGGTCACAAAATCGGCTGGCTACAACACAAGTGTCAAGGAGATTACCAGAGTATTACATATAGTCAAAGTGGTTTCGAATTGGAAAATAACAATGACCGCAACGGCTATAAAAACCTTAATCTCTCCAAAATCGGCACGATTCCAATCCGCTATCATCGGGAACTCCCCGATACTGCTGTCATCAAAGAAGTCACTCTTAAACGAGAGCCAAGCGGCATCTGGTATGTCTCGTTTGGTTTTACTGTAGATGATGCAGAACTCTCCGAGAAAAAACCCGTAAGTGAGTTGGAAGACGGTGAGGTTGTTGGTTTAGACCTTGGTGTGAACAATTACATTCACACGAGCGACGGGTTAAGCGTTGACTGGTTAGATTTGAAAGACGAGTATGCTAAGTTAGATTCATTACATCGAGACTTATCTCGGAAACAACACGGGTCAAACAATTGGGAACGCCAGCGCAAACAGCTCGCTAGACAAAAGTTGCAAATTCAGCGCAAAGTTGTTGATTTTCAACACAAGTTGACGACTTGGCTAACTAAACGATATGACTGCGTGGTTGTTGAAGACTTAGAAGTGCAGAAAATGTTGGGTGGGTCGTTGAACTCTCGTAATATGCAGGATTGTTCGTGGTCTCGCTTTGTCAGTATGTTAAAATATAAGGGCAAGCTATACGGGTGTCGAATTGTGGAAGTTGACCCTCGTGGGACAACAAAAGAGTGTAATAACTGTAGTGTTGAAACTGAGAAACCGTTATGGGTGAGAGAACATTCGTGTCCATCGTGTGGGTTTAAACTAGATAGGGATTGGAATGCGGCGTTGAACGTGGTACAGAGAGGTTTGAACAAATTAGGTGTGGGAGACGCCGAAGTTACGCTTGTGGAGACTGGAACCACTGTGGATGACGATTCTTCGGAATCGGTGACTGCAAGTTCTGTCGTAGAAGCAAGAAGCCTCGGGGCTTGACCCCGAGCGTAATTCACTTTTAAGTGTGTTAGATTGAAAAGTGATATATCTGTGATTGGGCTGACTAGAATATTTTTAAGCCCATGACATTAGATAACAGAAAGTCTTTTTAGGATAGGTTCTGTTCTTTTATATACTGTGACAGATGAGGGTGCTGAAAAGAAAGCAGTAACTGAGGGCGATGAGTCTGAAGACTCGCAACCTGAAACGCCGACAAACATTCAAACGTCTAATAATGACCCAAAGTATGAGGATATTTCATTGCCTGATAATTCTAATCATAAAGCTGTAGTTGAAGTTTATTACAAACGAATATTATTTGCATTTTTGTTTGTAATCGCTATTTTGGGGGTGATATTATATCAACTTGGAGTTATAGCAGTTTCAAACTTAGATATTACTGCAATTGTTGGTAGTATCCTTATTATTCCAATTTTCATTATTGTCTGGATTTTAGAGCGAAGAGCAAATAGTTAATTTCTTAGTATATTAACTCCTTTAGTAATGCTGTAGTATTTGTAATATAAATGAAACATTTTGAGAATTTTATTAACTCTCTTTTTGTTCTATTGCTTGCTACAGCAATTCTTTTCTACATTATTCAACCTGCAAAGTTTGGATTACTTGTTGGGCACAGTATGGAACCAAATATGAGCGATGGTGATATTTTCATCTATGAACCAGGTGAACAAGCTGATGAAGGAGATGTTGTCGTATTTATGTCTGAAGAACATAATATGTTAGTTGCACACCGAGTTGTTTTTGAAAATGAGACGCATTATATAACACAAGGAGATAATAATTCATTCAAAGATGACCCAGTTAAAAAAGAGTCTTCACTATATAAAGGACAAGTTGTTAATTATATTGAGACTCCTTGGAAATTTCCTGTAGACCAAAACCAAGTGTTAGAAATTGATAACCCACTATTTCAAAAATTAAATTCGTAATAACAAGTATTATTACTATTCAGTCTCGTCTTCATCTTCGTTAACTCCAAACTTTTTCTCGATTTCTTTAACCATCTCATCCCAATTCCCCCAATCAGAGAGTTCTTCAGGGTCAGGTTGTTGTTCTGGATAAACTCGTTTTTCTTTAAATTCGTCCCAATCAATTGGGATAATTTCATCTCCATCTTTACCACCTTCAAATTTCATCCAAATTTCAGGATTTTCTTCTTCAGGATTTGGGCCTTTAACAAATAATCCAGTCCCATACCCCTCAACAGTAATTGTTTGTCCTGTTGTTGGTACGTTCATACAAAATAATAGATTTTATTTTACTTAAACCTACTCATCTGGAAGCGTATATCTAAATTCATTCAAATTTTTGTATTCACCATTGTTACATCTCTTACAATGCAGATGACCCCACGAATCATCTAACATATCATCTTCTAAATCTTTATATCTAACATAGTTATGCGTTGTGAATGGGAGATAGCAGATTATTTTTTGAATCATATTTATACTCACATCTGTATTTTTTGTTCAGCTTTTCGTTTTGCATATGCTTCGAGTTCGAGTAACTTTTCAGATACTTCTTCGGAGACTGTGGTGAATGATATTGTTGCAATTGTTAATTCGGTTATCATCTTTTCAATCATCTCTTTTGTCAAGTCGGTAGAATCAATCATATGAACTTTTTCAATACTACCGTCTGAAGGGTCTTCAATAATACAAGATAATTGTTTCAATAAGTTAATACAGTTTTCTAAATCTTGTCTGATTAATTCTTTTTCAGTTTGTATATTTATTGTTTTGTTTTCAATTACGTTTATCTGTGATAGGGCATACAATCCACTATCTAAATCCTGTGAAATGTTTCTGTATGCTTGGCTGTGTTTATTTCGTTTCCATAATGAAGCCTGCATCTCTGCTTATGATTTACTTATACAAATACTTAAGTCCTATGTTTGGTCTTTTAAAATACATCTGTATATTTAGTCTCATGTTTTATAGTGGTGTATGGTGGTGTATGGTGGTGGAAGTGAAATATATACTTTTATGTATTTAGAAGTTGTACTAGATGTATGGAGGTTTCAAAACCTGAAACAAAAGACGAGTTGGTTCAGTTTTTTATAAATTGTGTTAACTGTGCTGAACCAGAACACCCATATCTTACTGAGCCGTATCCAATAGAACGAGATGATTTGTATCTTGGATGGTCTCGTTCTGATGGGCCATATATAGCTAAATGTGGACCTCGAAATGGCTCTAATACTGTTGGGTTTTTCCCTGATGTTGATTCACTATTGAATATGAATTTTCCATATTTGATGGCTGTTATGACGCATGAGATTTCACACATTACAGAAGGAAAGCATACTGCTGGTGCAACACATAATAAAGCATTTTGGCGTGCAATGGCATTTAATGCATGGCAGCTTCGTGAAAACTCACCATATATTGGTGCTGGTGGGCTTGTTACGGAGGAAGCATATGTTATTGAAGTAGTTGAAGAACCTAATTCTTTCACTGTTGATAGACGGATTGAAACAGTAGCAGAACGAAAACAGGAAATGAAAGAGTTATTGGGTGTTGAATAATTCGGAATCCTTCAGATTATACTTATATAAATTCCGAAAGTATTATTAATGCAAAATTAGTATTTGTTATTGCTTATGTTTGAAAGTGTATTTTTAATGCCATTACAGGGGCTGGTCGGTTCGCTTAGTTTGGCATTGGTTGGGGTATTGGTATTGTTAGTAATTCTAGCAGCGATTGCATCGTCTGTTGAGATTGTGAAGCCATATCAAGAGCGTGCGTTGAGTGTTTTAGGTTCTTTTCGGAAGCTATTGGGACCAGGAATTCACTTTAAGCCACCATTTGTGTCAAGTACGTATACATTTGATATGCGAACACAGACAATTGACGTTCCACGGCAAGAAGCTATCACTCGGGATAACTCTCCAGTGACTGCAGATGCTGTTGTTTACATCAAAGTTATGGATGCAAAGAAAGCCTTTTTAGAAGTTGAAGATTATAAAAAGGCTGTTTCTAATCTTGCACAGACAACTCTTCGTGCCGTTCTTGGTGATATGGAACTTGATGATACTCTTAACAAACGACAGCAAATCAATTCACGGATTCGTGAAGAACTTGATGAGCCAACAGATGAATGGGGTATCCGAGTTGAATCAGTTGAAGTTCGTGAGGTTAATCCAAGCCAAGATGTGCAACAAGCTATGGAGAAACAGACTAGTGCAGAAAGAACTCGGAGAGCAATGATTCTTGAAGCACAAGGTGAACGACAATCTGCAATTGAAGAAGCACAGGGTGAAAAGCAGTCTAACATCATCCGAGCGCAGGGTGAGAAACAAGCTCAAATTCTTGAAGCACAAGGTGATGCTCTTTCAACAGTTCTTCGCTCTCGTGCTGCTGATTCTATGGGTGAAAGAGCAGTCATTGAGCGTGGGATGGAAACGCTTGAAGAAATTGGAAAGGGTGACTCTACGAAGTTTGTTCTTCCACAAGAACTCACAAGCCTTGTCGGTCGATATGGCAAACACCTTACTGGAAGTGATGTTTCAGGAGATGGAACTGAACTTGAAGCATTAGAATTTGATGATGAAACAGAAGAACTTCTTGGGCTTGATAACATTCAAGAAATTGCAGAAGGGCTTGGAGACTTAGGAGATGTAGAAGATATGGAAGCTGAAATGGAAGATGTTGATTTAAGCGATGAAGAAGTTCCTGAAGCTGATATTGATGAGTCTCTCCCAGATGAATCATAATATCTAGTTCAACAGTAATCACTATTTTTAAATAAACAGAAAAGATTTTAAATCAAGGAACAATTAGTATCAATTATGATTGAATTCCTTGGTTTTTCAATAACATTACTAATGTTACTTAGTGGAACAATACTTGTTCTTGCTGAAACAATTATCCCTGGCGCACAGTTTATTGTTGTTGGTATTGCATTGCTTATTACAGGAGCAATTGGGTTCTTAATTCCGACAGTTGGGTCTAGCATTGCATTATTAGCAATTATACTAATTTTATCAGCTGTACTTGTCTTCCTTGGATATTCTAAATTAGATTTATATGGCAATGATGGTGGAGCAGTTGGCAGTTCAAATAAAGATGATTTGGTTGGAATTGAAGGAAAAGTTATCGAAACAGTAACAGAAAGTTCAGGGAAAGTTGACCTTGAAGTAACTGGCTTCTCTTCAGAGTATCAAGCAAGAACAGAGTTTGATAAAATCACAGAAGGAACAAAAGTTAGAGTTACTGATGGCGGTGGGGGGAGCGTTGTAACAGTACAAGAAATTGAGACAGAAACTTCATTTGATAAAGAAATTAATCAATTAGAAGAAACTGAAAAGAATTAAATGAAACAAATCACCTTTAACATTCTAGTTTTAAATAGTGGATATGGCAAAAGTAAGAGAATGTCCTGAATGTAATTGTGTGATGAAATGTACAGCATGGCATTTTGAAGAAGATGTAGGTGCAAAACAAGGAACAGGAGACTTTGATTGTAGAAACTGTGATATGATACTAAATAACGAGTCTGATGGAGTTTTCACAGTATCTGGATATTCAACTGCAATTTTTGACTCTCTTTCAGATGACAAGCCGTTTGATGAATTTATGGAAGAATATTCAGATGAGTGAAAATTTGTATAATTCTCTCAGATGAATTTCAAATTCCACAAATCACGATTTAAAATCGGTAAGGAAATTAATTTCTTCATTTAGTTCATCTATTGTTTCATATTTTCCTTCAATAACCCATGGGACAGAATCAACATTATGATGTGTTGTGATATATTCTAGTAAAGAAATAATTCGCCCTCTATTATCTGCATTTGTTACTAACGAATGTTTGTGTTCAACATCATCTTTTCGACCAGAGATGTGAAACTGAGCAATTCTAGAATCAAACACATCAATTAACGCTTGGGCTTCAGGAATTGTTCTTGTTTCAGAGAGATGCTGAATATCTATATTAAACATTGCAGTAGTATCCTTTGCTTGCATTAATGCTTCTTCTCTGTTATCAGAGGAACCATCGAGGTTTTCAAATGCAAGTGGTGGAGATGGAATATCTAATTGCACATCAGCAATATGATTTTCATTATCGCTTGCATGAACAACAACACATTCAATCGGATAATCTTCTTTTAATTCATAATACCAATCTGTTTTTGTTTCTGGAAGTGCCTGTAAATGTAATGAGGCAGATTCCATCTCTAAATCAACAGTATTAAAGAATTCAAATCGTTCATCTGATGTAACCATAAGTTCCAAACCATCAGCTAAGGTAGCTAACTCTTGAAACTCTTGTTCACTAAATGAACTGGCAAAACCCCACCCCGAGGTTATTCTAATATTGTGTGCCATTATACACACTTATATCTGATTACTAAAAAATCTTTTGTGAATTAATAATTTGTTTTAAATTGAGTGTTTCTCTTCGCAATCTGGATAATTAGAACAGCCTAAGAACTTTCCAAATTTCCCAGACCGAATTATAAGTGGGATTGAACAGTTAGAACACATTGTTACCATCTCATTCCAATCTTCTATACAATTTCGAAGTTTTGGTTTGAGATTTGATTTCCAACTTTCAATTCGTTTTGTATATTCTCTCCCTGCAGCGGGTTTATCATGTTCAACATTCCAGAGCATAACTTTGATACTATCTTCTCCTGTCCCACGAGAAATATCATTGTATGTATTGATTGAGCTACAAACACGAACAACAATATTATTTGGAAATTCATCTGACTTTACATAATAAATATATTCTCCTGACCTATCTTCCTCTGCGTACTCCCATGTGACTGCATATTCGCTTGCTATTGTCTCAATAACAGTGTCAAACTCTTCTTTCGTAATGGTGACAGTCCCCATAGTACTAATATAGAAAGATATCCATAAAAATTTTCTTATTTCAAAATAGCAAAGATTTAATACATACCATGTTAAACAATACCATATATGAAAGGACTATCCGTTCCAAGAAATGAGATGAATACAGAATCGGACTTTATCTGTACATACTGCGATTCTCCAGATAATATTCTTAGTTCAAAAGTAAATAAATCATTAGAACTTTTATGTACAGCATGTGGACGACACGGAAAAGCAACACAAGATGACGGTGTTATTTCAACAGGCCCTTTTTTCTCTCAAAAAGAGTGAAAAATACAATCAAAATTTATCTTGAAGTTCCCACTGATACTGAAAATCATCAGTGCTTGAATTAGATTCATCTGGGAGTAGTGCTTCAAGTTCTTCTTCAGTTAGCACATCTAATTCTTCTGGGCTAAATGCTAGAGATTCTGTATTAGAATCAATATTTTCAAGTTTTTCTCTAGCTTTTTCTCGAAGCGCCTCTTGCTTTTTCAATTCTTTAGTTTCTTCATCAGACATAGAAATAGACATTGATGTTTTATTAGATTCATCCGTTTGTACTTTCGAATTTGAGATAATATTAATAGCTAACTTTTTATAATCTATTTGCGTACTTGTCTGAGTAAGACTAGAATCAAATTCCGTTTTAGCACGTTCTTTCATAAGTTTTGATGTAAGTACATCTAATAATGAAGAAAGTAAGAACGTAATAATAAATAGAATAATAGCCAATGATTCTAAGATTGATTCTTGTGGTGATTCAATTTCAGGAATTTCTATTGTAAATAAGACAATTACTTCAATTGTCAATGCAAGTAATAACAACAAACTAAATATAAAGAAGAATTTTGAAAACTTTGAACGTTGTTTGAATAAAATGTACCACTCTGTTACTGAAAATTTAGTTCTGTATTGGAATGTTGCTGTAATATAAAATTGAGTTATGAGGAATGTTGCCCCCAATCCAACCATTGATGCTAATACGATGTTAGATTGAGATAAGAAAATATATGAAAGGTATGCAACTAACAAAATCCGCATAGATAAATCTCTAATAAAGATTGCTTTACTTGTTTTTGGGTCATCTAATGCTTTCAGCCCTTCCACAATTGTTTCAATTGTATTGTCGTTGTTTTGAACCGACATATGACTCATTATAAAAGTATTATATTTCTTCCCTTTTGTAGTTTTCGAAGAAATTATTTTCGTAGCTTATTTACTCTCGTATTATGTAGCTATGATAACGACCTTACACTGTTGTAAGTGAGATTGTGTAAGGTCGGGGGTAAATAGCCGTGATTTACCTGGTGTTAGAACTAGAAAGCAAATATGGTTGAACTTAACTCAACTTAAATTTAATAAATTTGTTTTCTAGCTAGTCTAGTTAGCTATGGGTATAGGTTTTATTTCCTAGAGAGTGGGGTTGAGAGTAACGGATTCACCATTTTTGCTCCTAACAACAACGTAAGTGAGATTCAAAAAAATATTGAATGAAAATATTTAAATAACCTTGGTGTGTATGTGTTCGTATGAATTGGACTAATTCGATTCAGGAAGACCGAGATTCCCACCTTTCAGCACTTGAAGATGAGGATATGGAACGGTTTCCTAATGGAACAAATCGAGATGCAGAAATAGGTGAGTTTGTTTCAGAATATGAAACAACAGATGAAGACTTTGAAAGTGAGGATGAATGGACGCTCGCTGGTCGGGTATCTCGAATTAATGACTTTGGAGATATTTACTTCTTTGATATAGTTGATGAATCAGGGAGTGTTCAACTACAGTTTGATTATGAACATACTCCTGATGATGTTCTATCGTTGCTATCACATATCGATTCAGGAGATATTGTTGAAGCAACAGGTAATGCAATTCGTAGTGATAGTGGAGAACTTACGCTACATTCTTGGAACTTTCGACTGCTTACGAAGTCTCTTACGCACCCGCCGTCTAATGATGGATTGTCTAATGAAGAAGAGATTCGGCAGCGTAGCCTAGCACTTCAGTATGATACTGAAATGCAGTCTGCAGTTAGAACTCGATTTGAACTCACACAAGCAATTCGTGATTATCTAGTTTCTGATGGGTATCTTGAAGTTGAAACTCCTGTTTTACAGAGTGTGTATGGTGGTGGTTCAGCTCATCCATTTGAAACATATTGTGCTGGTATTGATGAAGAGATGTATCTTCGGATTGCACCTGAAATTGCACTCAAGAAGCTTGTAATTGGTGGTTTTGAGAATATCTTTGAAATCGGGAAGGTGTTTAGGAATGAAGATATTGATACGACACACAATCCTGAGTTTACAATGTTAGAACTATATGAGGCATATGCTGACTATGAGGATATGATGAATTTAACTGAATCTTTAGTTTCAAATGTAGTTGAATCTATTACAGGCGATACTGTTGTTACATATGATGGGAGTGAATTGGACTTCACTCCGCCATGGGATGTGTATACAGTTTCTGAGTCTGTTTCAGAGTTTAGCCCATATACTGTCGAAAATATGAGTGATTCTGAAGTCATCAGTGCTGCACAGGAGGATGCTTCTGATGAATTAGAATCTGACACAGTTGGTGATGCAGTGATGGCTCTCTATGAGGAATTTGTTGAAAGTGAAATTGTTCAACCAACATTTATCATTAACCATCCGTCTGGGTCGTCTCCATTGTGTAAGACTCACCGAGATGATGAGAGTGTTCAAGAGCGATTTGAGGTGGTTGTTGCAGGTACAGAGCTAGCTAACTCATATACTGAACGGAATGACCCATCAAAGCAAGCAGATGCGTTTGAACAGCAAAATGAGCAATATGATTCAGAATCTGAGTCTCATCATCAGATTGATGAGTCGTATCTTGAGTCATTGACTGTTGGCCTTCCACCGACTGGGGGTCTTGGGATTGGCATTGAACGTCTTGCAATGTTCGTTACTGATAGTCAATCAATCAAGGATGTAATTGCATTCCCTATGGTTAGTGATTCTCGGGGTGGGGAACATTAATGCGATTTGTTGTTTGAAAAAACAGTAGAATTAAGTTAGTTTAATTCTATAGTAAATTTATGTCTAATGAGTCTGGTTATTGTGTGAAAGATTGTACAAAGTGTCCTGCACTTGTTGAGAATAGAACACAGATAGTAAATGGTGTTGGCCCAGCAGATGCTGATATTTTGTTTGTTGGAGAAGCGCCTGGTGAAAATGAAGATGAAACAGGAGAACCGTTTGTTGGACGAAGTGGTGAAAAATTAGATGATGCATTACATAAGAATGATATTTCTCGAACTGATGTTCGGATTACAAATGTTGTTCGATGCCGACCACCTGATAATCGTGACCCACGAAAAAGTGAAAGAGAAAACTGTAATGAGTTTTTACTTTCTGAGATAACAAAAGTTCAACCTGATGTAATTATTCCAGTTGGAAAAATCCCTAGTGAACAATTACTTGATGAAGATGTTGCAATTACAAAACAAGCAGGTGAAATACATACAATTCCTGTTGGAACACAAGATTTCACAGTAATCCTTTGTCCTCATCCAGCTGCAATGTTTTATAATCGAGACTTAGAGCCAATATTTTATGATACTATCAGCTCTGCTGTGAATCAAACTCAATAAAACAATTAACTTTCTTCTATTGTATGATTAATCTTGTTATGTAGCCGATTATCTCCCTGTGAATAGAGCGTATTATCAACTGCAATTTCAACTAATCTGTCTTTCACTTTTGATTCAATAACTGATTCTGGTACATTGTCTCGTCCTTCGTCAATGAGTTCTTTTTTCACTTCCTTTCGAATCCGCTCTACTTTTTCTTCTGTGAAAGTAACGTTCTCTATTTCTCGTTTAACAGTATATGTCTCATCACTCATACTAAAAAATAGTTGTTTAATTTAGTTAAGTCTTTTTGATTTAAAACTCATATTTATCTAATGGTGACATATCATATGTTACAACATATGTTTCACCGTCAACAACAAATTCAACAGTATCAAAGTCTGTTCGGGTAACATCATCAAATCCAACTTTTGTATCAATTCGGTTTGCTTCTTCGTCATCCATTTGTTCACTTGTCTCCATATGGCTGATTTCTGTTGATGGACATGTGACATATTTTGTATTCTCATCTATCTTACGAACAGTTGTATGAGTCTCGTCTCGTTTTTCATCATATGTTTGCCCAGTTTGTTTTTCTTCTGTAATACGAAGACAAATTTTAAGTTTTTGCATACTAATATGGTTGTTTTCAGGAACTTCAGTAACTCTAGTTTCACTCATATAAATAGTATAGAGTCCGACTTCTAAAAAGATTCTGTTTTATTATTGTGAATGTGATTTTGTTTGAGAGGATTGTTTGTGAAGGTAGAACAAGAGAAGAAAAACTCCTGTAAAGAATATATTTAAGTATGCTTTGTAATCAAGTTCAATCTTGTTTGTTGCAATTGAAATACTAGATGGGTCTGGAATCAATCCAAGAGAAATAAATATTATATGGGTTATGATTCCAGCAACAATTGCACAGATAAACATTAAACCAGCTAAGATGAATCCAAATTTATCTCCATAATACTCCCGATATGCATCAACAATTGGCGGAACAACAAGGTCTGCATAAATATAACTAAACACACCGCCGAATGGTAATCCACCAACCCATAAGACTGTTGCAAATGGCACATTACCAACACTGCACACAAATGTAATAACGCCAATTGTTGCACCAATTATTGCACCCCAAATCAGAGCAATTGGCATACCAAATGCTTCTTGAGCGAATATTGAACTCCACAACGATTGTGGAACAAACCCTGCAATAAGTCCCGCAAAAATAAATCCAATAGCAATTTCATCCCATAGCATTGCCCATTCTGACCATTGTTTATCAGCCAACTTAGTCCACCCAGCTCTTGTTGTTACATTTTCTTTTACACTTTTATTTTCAGTTGCTGCTTTCGGATTAAATGAGTTTTTACACTCTTCTGAACAAAAATAATATGATTCATTTCGATGTTCTAAGCTATGTTCTGTACTGTTTGGTTCTACATCCATTCCGCAAACAGGGTCGGTTATAGTTTCAGACACAACAGACTCTCTTGCTTCTTCAATAATATATTGTGGAACCACAAATCGAAGTGAAAGAGACATAAGAACAATTAATATTATCCCGCCTACATAGTTTGCGATAACAAATTCCCAACCAAGTAAAACCCATATCACAAATCCGATTTCGATAACGAGATTTGTTGCAGCAAACATAAATGCACCTAAGGATGTGGACGCACTAGCACCTTTTTTAAATAAGTTCTTTGCTGTTGCAATTGCACTATATGAACAAGACGACGAAACAAAGCCAAAAAAGGATGCTTTGCTTACGGACATAACTGTGGTCTCTTGTAGTGATGACGCAATACGTTCACTAGAAATCCATGCTTCTACTCCACCTGCAATTCCAAACCCAAGTACCAAAGCCCACCATGTAATCCAAACCATAGTGATAATTGTTTCAAGTGATTGAATTGTACTCTCAATAAAAAATTCAGAGAGTGATTGTGGTGATAATATAGCACTAATTGTGATTATTCCAAATCCAAGTATTGCTAATAAAATATACTCTTTCTTATTCATAGCTAAAAATACTACTTTCTAGATAAAATAAGTTTGGTAGATTTTAAATAAGATTATCTTAGCAAATCTTAGACAAAGATATCCTTTAATTCTTCAGAACTTCCAACATATGCACAGAACATAACAACACTCTTATCAAAAATCTCAGATTCGCACTCTGGACATTTTGTTTCATCCGCATCTGAAACCATATTGATGCTCTCAATTTTCCAAGATTCAAGTTCACTAATCTTTTCGATGAACGGTCGGATACGAACAGTCTGTCCTTTTAGATAAATATCAACACCAGTGTTTTTATCGCTTTCACAAACACGATGGTCAATAGATACGGTATTGTTTCGAGGTCCAATACTATTTGCAACACTTTTCATTTCTGAAAGAAGACTTTTAGCATTCTTTTCTGAAATCATACTAAACAATATCATAGACAGATACTTCAATATTTCGATGTGTTTTTATAGGTGGACTATTATTCATATAATAATGAACACAACAATCCCATGGGATGATAAAGTCTCATATTCTGGTGTTGTTGGTGATATTCCATCATCCCAGGTAGATTCTGAGCTAATTGTGTTTGTTCATGGGAACAGCAGAGATGCATCTGATTGGAAGCGATACTTTTCATATTTTATTGATAAGGGAATTAATCCATCTAGATTATGGGCAATTAGTTTTGATAATTCAAGGATGACGCATGACGATTTGTCTGCACAATTTGAAGATTTTGTTACTCGTTGTTTTAATATAACAGGTCAAAATAAATTGTCATATATCAGCCATAGTCTTGGAGTTACCGTTGGTAGATATTGGATGGATGAATATGACCGATACAACAATGTAAGTAATTTTGTTGGGATAGCTGGTGCAAATCATGGTCTGAATGTTTGTGGGTTGTGTAAGTTATCAAAACGTCTTCCAAAAGAGCATCATTTAAAACCGTGTCAAACACTTGGTACAACAATTTTTAAAAAACCACCAATTGAGAAATTGAATCAATCTGTTGGAGAAACACCAGGTGATATTGAATATTATACTATTCGTGGTGAATTAGATGGATTGTATACTGGAAATCTTAATAGTCCAAAACTTGATGGTGCTGAAGTTAATAAATCTGTGTGGGCAGGCCATGATGGTGCAAGAGAATCTACTGAATCGATTGAAACTGTTTTTGATTGGACTACCAAAACAGAATAAGTTCGTTTGTCCAAAGAGTAAGTTTTAAGTATCCGTCTCTCTTACTAAGAATTGGGTGGACAGAACACCTTTCGTATGCCTTCGTAGCTCAGGTTGGCCAGAGCAATTCCCTTGTAAGGAATCAGTCGAGGGTTCAAATCCCTCCGAAGGCTTTCTCATACTTGTTTTCAAAATGCTCGAAATCATAAGTCTTATCTATTTATATGTATAAGTACCTGTATGGTATCAAAAGAGCTAGGATATGAATTAACGAAAATTGTTCCATTAGATGTTATTGAAAAGAGTAGAAACCCAGATTATCCTAATGATTTAATTGATGTTGGTCGGAAGTTGAAAGCATCTCATCTACCACCGTGGTTAGTATATGCAATTGAAGAGAGTGACCATTCGATTTCAAATTTAGATATGAAAATCCCGAGATATATTTCAGATGAAGTTATCTGTGAAGTTGCTGAAGACTATGTTTCAAAAGAAAATCCTGTTATAAATCTTGCACGCCCTGGTGAATATGACTGGATGCAAGATGACCCGATGAAACCACACAGAGAACAATTTGATACTCAATATAATACTGCGGTCTCAGCAATTCAAACAGTGTTAGATGATGTTTTTGGCGAGTGGAATTCCGAATTTGTTACTGATTTTGGAGAACAAATAGCAAAAGATATTGTTGACTATGTGGATATGTTTTCGTGGGAGATTTATCGACAGGAAATTAACAAAGAGGATTCTGTAGATAACTATGTTGCAGAAATGATTGTAAATAACATTCACCCACATGACTTTGCAATATTTTATTTGATAGAGAACACTGATATTACAGAATATGAAACATTACTCTCTGAACTGCAAACTGTTAGTGAAGAAATCTCAGACTGTTTAGAGAATGAAGAATTATACACACCATCTAGTGGAATTATTATAAAAAGTATGTTGTTATTTGATGAACAACAAGAGAAACTCTCAAATCTTCGTGATGAAATGAAATCAAATCGGTGAATTTTATACTTAGTTTTGAGAGTTGAACTTCTCTTCGAGGTTTCGCAGAGGAGCTTCTGGACAAACAGTAATTTGTCCTGTTTTAATGATTGGATTTAAAATGTCAAAATATGTTGTAATATCACTTTCGACAGAATTTTCATTTCCTTCTGAAACAGATGTGATGACAGTAAATTGTCCATCAAATGTGTGAGTTTCAACATATATTGAGTTATCAAGCTGTGAGATAAATGATTCAAAGTCACTCCATGAATCCCATGGTGGATTTACATATTCACAATCTAACTTAGCAATATCCCAATAATTCCGCAAAGCGTATTTATCAATTGCATTTTCTCTCTGGAGTAGTTCATATAATCCTCTTGTTGTTCCAAAACGTTCATTATATTCTGCAGTAACTGTCTCTTCACGAGTTTCATCTGAAGATTCTAAGGTCTCACCTTTTGGAACAATTGTAACTGTATAGTTTATTAATTGGTTTTGCGACATTACATATAATAAAAATGTCAACAAATATAAAAATTTCGATTATTATAAATTAAAAAGGATTATAAAAATTACGAATGTGAAATAATATATACTTTAAATTTAAATAATCAGTTTACAACTTCATCTATAGTTGGGACAGTATTTGTATACAGTTCATTCATCCGAGTAAAGATAATCTCTAATAGTTCATCACTCCAATAATCATTGGAAATACCTGTAATTCTCATTGGATTTGAAAATGACAAGCTATCTCCATTCTCTTCAAGCATACAATCCATTGAAGCAACATAATATCCATCTTCAATCAAATCATTGGTAATTTCTTCAAGCCATTCATCACTAGGATTCCTCCGAGAATGCATTGCGGATTCCTCCATTCGCTCATCAGGCTCAATATATTGAAATGAACTATCTATACCATAATCACGAAGGTCTTCTCGAAATGAAGTAGTATATCCATTAAACCCAAATGTTCTATAAAACTGTGCTGAGGCTTCTTGTGGATATTCAGGAGCAGAAATTGGGTCATCTAATCCTTCAGATATGGTTTCAAACAACCGTTCTTCTTTTGGTCTATCATGATATGTAACGATTGCAACTAGTTCAGTATTTGAATCCCAATACAGTTCGCCATCTGCTGTAGTTTGACTTCCGAAAAGTGGCTCTGATTCATATTCGTATGTGCCTGTAATAATACTGCCAACACTTCCTGTCTCTTCCGTAATCATTACATCGCTCTCTTCATCATTTTCACCAAGCGACAGTCCAAAAATATCGCTTGGCGTCTCTGTAATTCCAAATGTTATTGTTCTCATTGGGTCTCTCATAGTGTATGATACAACATAATCTTATATAAAACCGTTGAAATCTAACACTGCAAATTAAAACCTAATCAGAAGATTTTTAGAGGTCTCTTGTTATATTTAATATATGGCAGAATGTCCAAATTGTGCTTCTGAACACACACATGATGAATTAACATTAGTTGAAACTAGTTCTACATTTGATACAACATATGCGATTCTAAAATGTCCCACATGCAGCGGCGAATATGATTATTCTGAATGGGATGCTTTCTATGCATTATATGATTAATTTATTGGATTAATTTAGTTGTGATAGAAAGACTTTTGTTCTTCTATCTGTATTTTTGATATATGAAAGTAAGCCAAGTGAAGCAGTTGGTTGCAAAGAATAATGGTGAAGTTAAAGATGTAGGGTGGGAAACTTTTGGAGACCATAAGAAAGCTTTCATCGAAGCTCAATATACTGAACGAAACGGCGTACCTTTCATTGCCAAATTAGAAACATCGGATTCTGTGGTTGTTGATACTGATTGGGATGAAGAAAATAATGGTGTTATGTATGAAGTTACGGTTTCTGAGCGTTAAACTTATTTTTATGGTGTATTAGAGTCCAATAACGCTGTATTATACAATAGATACCTTTTTACTCTTTGACGAATAAGTTATTGTATGAGCGTTGAAAAAATGGATGATGATGAAGTCCATCAGTTCTTGCAGAATCACTCTATTGGAACGCTTGCATTAGCGGATGATAATGACTCTTACGCAGCCCCAGAATCTTTTGGATATGAAGATGGCGTGTTATATTTCTACTTTGTGTATCAACCAGAAAGTAAAAAAATGGAGTATGTCTCAAAAACAGACACAGCAATTATAACGATATACGATAATGAATTGTTAGAAAGTGTAATTGTTGAAGGTGAATTAGAAGAGATGAAAACTGAGAACTCCTTGGTTGGTGGAACAATCTTTGCAGAACAATCAGAGTTTCCGTCATTAGATTTTAATATTGAATTACCAACTGAAGACCATCAAACCGCATTTTATAAAATGGAGATTGAAGAGTCTACTGGTCGTAAGTTCTCTGCTAATTTAGAATAAGAGTTTTAGTTTGTTACTTCGTTGTCAGAATCTTCTAATAACGGAGAAACCATATCATCATAGTATGCATCGAACGAAACCCATTTTGGATTTCCACTAATCCATTCTTGCAGTAAGCTTGAAGCGTATGCAATCCATATCCGAGATTTGTGGGGTACATCTTCTTTCGTAATTTCTTTATCAGTGTACAAGTGTTTTTCAAGCACATCTCCCCACGCAAGACTCCCAATTTTAATCAATCCTCGATAAACAATAGCATATCCACCAACAACTAGATATAATACGATTATAGTTATTGCAATTGCTCCACCAACATATTTGAGAATCAATCCAAGTGTTTCAACTGCGAGTTGTTGAAACAGTATCACCGTTAGGATGCTTGCAATAAATGGAGCGGACAATTTCAGATACTTTTTCACACTCATACTAAACATATTGTGTTCTATGAACTTATAAATTTATATTATCTTCACTTCATATGAAGGAACATTAATCCATCTGTCTTTATTTCAATATCATCATTTTCTGTTAGTGGAGTAAAATCAGGATAATTGAATGGCTTAGTTATAATATGATATCCATTTGGAGTTTCAATCGCTGTTTCAATCGTAGTTTCCTCATCTAACGCTTCGATTGTATCAGCATAGATAGATTCATCCTCAGTGTCAATATCAAAGATGAAGAAGTTGTCGTCTTTATTTCCTTGACTTTGTAATGTTGACTCCCATTCTTTATCAAGCCGCTTAATCTTATTAAGCGTTTCATCATGACCAGTTGCAATTTTATGACTATATTCAATCAAATCTTTTTGATAGAGGTAGAATGATTTCTGAATATCACGGGCATTAGCTGTAATATAAAATCTAAATGTTAGAGACCCGTCTTCTTCTGGCGTGTAGTGTTCAGCTAAAGTCTGTAAGCGAGCATATTTACGTCGGAGATTATCTTCTGATGTGATAATCTCTCGAAACATTGGAATACTATTATGAGTGATATTCTCATTTTCTTTTGGACGGGCCATCGCTGAAAGAATGTATAGTCGATTCTCTCCGAATGTACAAAAATCACTCAGATATGATAATAGTTCTTCATCAGATGTGAATGATAGTGGTTCTGTTGTCATACGCTGTTTTTTGTTTTAGAGACACTTAACCATTTTGTATTTCTTCGTTAAGAATAGATTTAACATCTACACCATCTGTTAAAGAATCATCCATCATATTAATAATATCTTTTTCTGTTGGCGTTCTGGTCATGTATCTCATTGCTATTTGTATCTGATTTCTAACAAAATCTTCGTTAGATTCCATATAAAAAATATTAAATCACATAATCATATATTTTTTGAAAAAATAATCTCTTCGAAATGAAGTAATAACAACAATATTTTATATTAGTAGAATTTAGTAAAAAATATGAATCAAAATATACTACAATTCAGTAAACAATATTTTGATGATTGGAAATTATTTGAAAAAGTGTGGTTGTTATTATTTGTTTCAGTAGCATTTATTGCATTCTTTGCTACAAATGGAACTTTACTGAGTTTACTTGCTTCAATTACTGGAATGATTACTGTGGTCTTAGTTGCAAAAGGAAGAATAAGTAATTATTTATTTGGAGCAATTAATGTGGTTTTATATGGATACATTGCACTTCAAAGTCAGTTTTATGGAGAAGTGATGTTGAATTTTGGATATTATTTACCAGCACAATTCATCGGATACTATATATGGACTGCAAACCAAAACAGGAGTGGCGTTGATGAAGTGAATGTTGCTCGATTATCAACAAAACGAAGGATAATCTGGATTGCACTATCTGTGTTTAGTATATTTGGATATGGATTGGTTTTGAAGTATTTGAATGGAAATTTACCATTCTTTGATAGTGCAAGTACTACGTTGTCTGTGATTGCACAATATTTAATGATTCGACGAGTCAAAGAACAATGGGTTGTTTGGACAACAATTAACATCATAAGTATTTATATGTGGGCAACTGTCTATCTAGATACTGGAAATAGTATTGCAATATTAATAATGTGGATAGCTTACTTAGTTAATTCAATATATGGGTGGTATAATTGGAATAAATTAGCTGAAAAACAAAACAGAGAAGAAATTATTGATGAGTTTGACTTTGAAATTATCAAAACAAAAATTAAAAAGGTGATACAATGACAACTGGATTATATCTTGGAAAGTTTGCACCGTTGCACAAAGGACATCAATATATGATTGAGACTGCATTAGATGAAGTAGACAAATTATATATTATCATTTATGATGAACCAGATGTAACAGATATTCCGCTTGCAACTAGAACACAATGGATTAGAGATTTGTATCCTTCTGTAACAGTTATACAAGCATGGAATGGCCCTGATGAAAGTGGATACACTGAAGCTATTAAAAATGCACATGAACAGTATGTTGCTTCCATCCTTCCAGATGAGATTACGATTGATAAGTATTATTCTAGTGAACCATATGGAAAACATATGAGTGGATTTTTTGATGCAACTGACAGGCGTGTTGACCCAAATCGTGAAACAGTGCCTATTTCAGGAACAAAAGTCAGGAAAAACCCATATGAGAACAGAGAGTTTGTTTCAGATAGAGTGTATAGAGATTTGATTACGAATATTGTCTTTCTTGGAGGCCCATCAACAGGCAAATCAACAATTACAAAAACAATGGCAGATGAACATCAGACAGTACATATGCCCGAATATGGTCAAACCTACTGGGAACAAAATGCAGTTGATAGACGGTTAACGAAAAAACAATTAATTGAATTAGCTGAAGAACACATACAACATGAAAACAATAAACTTACACAAGCAAACAGATATTTGTTCACAGATACAAATGCAATAACTACAGCTGCATTCTGCCAATATTATCACAATTCTATTCCAGAAAAACTACTATCATTAGCACAGCAAACAAATCACCGATATGATATTCACATTGTTTGTGGAGACGACATTCCATATGATAACACGCAAGACCGTTCTGGAGAAGCAAATAGAGATAGAATTCAAAAACATACAATCTCTTTATTAGAACATTTTAATGTCCCATATTATACAATTAAAGGCTCAATAAATGAAAGAAAATCTCAAGTAAATAAAATACTCAAAACTGAAAACCCTTGGAGCAAGAATAAAAAAGTATAAATCTCTTAAAGAAATATGCAATAGTATGTTAGTTCAGTTTAAACAAAGAACAGTATATGAATGTTTGCAAATAGTATATAAACAAAATAATGTCTGATACATATTTTTGTCCCTCTTGTGACCAAGAATTTGATGATAGACAAACATATTTGAGAGGCTTAATTTTTGATGGTCAATCTGTTTCAAAAGGAGTAACAAGTACAGATGAAAACAGTTGTTGCCATAGAAAACAGTGACTTGATTTCGATTGATTTATTGGTCTATAGAATAAAGTGATAGTATGGGACGAAAATGGACTAATGTTAAATTCGTTTTAGAAAATCGAGATGGAGCAATCGTTGAAGCCTCATCTAACCCAAAATCACAAGAAGAAAAACTGTTTGAATTCCTTCGGGAACGATGGGAACCTGAAAATGTTGCACCAGTCGAAAATATTGATGTGATGTTTGGTGGCCCAGATACTGAAAAACTCACAGGATGGATGACTGAAATATTTGAAGCTTGTCCATTCGTTGAAAAAGCAGCTGCTGTGTTTGTCACAGACAGCGCCCATATTGGGCATGGTTTCATCTTCGAAAAAGACGAAGATAATACTGCTAAATTAATTGAAGAATATTCTGGATATGAAGGTGCTGAAGGAAATGATGTTGCGGGAATGATTTCTGATGACTACGCCATCCGAGTTAATCCTGACTGGTATTGGTGATGTGATAAATAAACACAGTATATTCGTGTTATGTAACATTATTCGTTAGCTGAGTATAGTACTTATATAGTTTAAGTCAATATCTATATTTACTTATATGGTTTGAGGCAGAATACCCACGCTTTTAAGCGTGGGATGAATGCCGACAGCTATGACGGTCTCCCAACAAAAACCACAATATTTAAGCTTGTCCGATTCGTAACACACACTTATGAAAGTGGCGTACAAATACCGAGCGAACCCAACCCCACAGCAAGTGGAATCGCTCGAAACCCACTTTCAAATTCACGCTAACTTATACAATCAAGCCTTAGAAACACTCAACGAAAGCGACGAATGGATTAGCAAATACTCGATGTTTAACAAGCTACCCAACTGGAAGAAAAACGATGCGAACTCGTTTGACCAGATTAATTCAAAAGCCGCTCAACAAACAGTTGGTCGAATATACCGAGCTATCAGCGGCCTCTCCGAACTATCGAAAAAAGGTGAGAAAGTTGGTAGCCTCCGATATCGAAACACTTTTACCAGCATCGAGTACAACCAGTCGGGTTTTAAAGTCGAAAACGAGTACGTATACTTGCATGGGGTTGGTGATGTACCAATCACTAAACATAGAGAAACTTCTGGTGAAATCAAAGGCGTGACTATTAAACGCTCGCAAACAGGAGAATGGAGTGTCAGCGTTCTCTGCGAAGTTGACACGGAAACAGAAATCCCAATTGAAGATATTCACGATGATAGCGTTGTTGGTATTGATGTTAACGTGGAAAACTTGTTTGCTGACACAGAAGGCCGCAAACTCGAATCTTTATACAAATTCTTAAAACCTGAACTGGAGCGTGTTCGCAAAGAAAATCGCAATCTATCTCGCAAGCAAGAAGGAAGTAATAACTGGCAGAAGCAGAAACGTCAGCTTGCTCAAGCCTACGAAGATTTAGTAAACAAGCGAGATGACATACTCCACAAACTCTCCAACTGGTACGTGGAGAACTATGACTTGATTGCTATTGAAAATGTGGATTCAAAAGAACTCTCTGAAAATGGGTTTGGTCTTGGTAAATACATTCGCTCCCAAGCGTGGTCTCGATTTGCTGAATTCCTTGAATACAAAGCTTCACAAGCTGGTGTTCGAGTCGAGCAAGTCCCACCTAAGCATACAAGCCAAGACTGTGCTAATCCAGATTGCGACCACCGAGAAAAGAAGTCATTAGACGAACGCACTCATGATTGCCCTGATTGTGAGTTTGAAGCTGACCGTGATGTGAATGCAGCGTGGAATGTGCTGTTCAAAAGTATTGAGCGGTTGGACTATGAATCGGGGATAGACGAAGTAGGACAGGGGTTGTCCGAATTAACGCCCGTGGAGACCGAGACCGCTAGTGGAACATCGATTCCACTAAGTCTTGTCGTAGAAGCAGGAAGCCCACGCCTTTAGGCGTGGGTAACTCACCGCATCTGAGGATAAGAAATGGTCTGTTAGAAAAGTACAAGATGGTATTGGAGGAAGTATCACTCCAGGTGTTTCTCTTGCAACTGAAAAAACTGCTCGGAGGCGTGCAATGTGGCACGCTGCACAGTATATGTCTGAAAACAATCTCAACTCCAGACAACGATTCACAACAATGCACCAAGTCTCTAATAAAAAATCAGCTGACTTGTTTGAAGACGACGCATTCTTCAGACAGGGTGAATGCATTACAGATGACCCATTTAGAGACTTTTTAGAAAAGTGATAGCATTATCGTTCTTGTACAAATACAACAAGATACTCTCTCAACTTAAAATCTGAATTAAATTCTGTTGAAATACTCACTTCATTTTTTTCTTTTGCATCAAATGATTGAACTTCAGCTGATGCTTGAAAACCATAGTTTTCACCATCTAATTCACCAATAAAATATGTCTGAAATTCTCCATCAATCCCATTGTTTGTTTTGTTTTCTAAAATTGCGTTTCCATTAAGCATACTATTTGCTTGTGTTGCATCTGACTCATTCTCAACTAATGAAAATTTATCTTTTCCACCTTCAAAAATAACGACTGGTTCACTACTAGAGAAAGATAAATCTTTATCAATTGTCGCTCCTGTGGAAATCCCTGCACCTAACAATCCAACTGACTGTAATAAGCTTCTTCGATTCATACTACACCATTATCTTGCAACACTTAATATTTAATTATTAAATGACGGAAGGAAATTATATGTTAAACTAGGCTAGCTCACAAATACATTGCGTCTTTTTCTACTTTTTCACTCCATGTCTCAACAGTTGTTCCCAACCAATCAGAAACTCTAATATATACGCCTTGGTTTGTCTCTCGGATTTCAAATTGATTTTCCCAAATGTCTTGAACATCATGGTCTGATGTGTAGACAAAAGACCCATATGCAATTAAATCAGCGTCTCTTCTTCCTAATGTTGCAGGACTAGTTTGTTCATCTGAATTTGCAAATATAATAATCTGTTTTGTACTATCAGAACTAACTTCTTCAGCAATATCTTCAGCAACATTTGGTTTGAACTCATCAGAAATAAACTGTGCTAAAATCGATATTACTTCGTCTTCAGATTGTGGTACAGTAACATTTCCATATGTATTAGAACCACCATTAAATGAATTACTCATAGTAACATATAGAAACTAGCCTTCTAAATAAATTATGGTTGAAATTTCATTGACAGCAGTCTTTTGCATCACCTCTTCCGACAAACTCTGTACCACAAGAACTACACTCCCAAAGTTGACCACTATAGACTTCTAATCCACTGCCACAATCAGGACACGATTCAGAACTGCCATTTGGATGAACTCCGATGTATCCACACACATCAAACATAGGACATGCATACCAATCATTTTGACTCTCTTCACCAGATGTTGGAATCATTTTCTCAGTCATATTTTACTAATTATATCCACACTCTTAAACAGTTTTCTTTTAATTCAAACGTTTATTTTCAAATTAGTCATCTGATACTTGATGAACAAAAGTTTTCTGCTTTGGGATAAAATCATTCTTCTCATAAAATTGTTCTGCACCAGTATTGTTACTTTCAAATGAAACTTTTATGAAGTCCATTCCTTCGTCTTCAGCTTTTTCTTTCAATAGTTCTAAGGCTTCTGAACCAAACCCAGACCCTTGGTGCATTTCTTTAATATAGAGATTTAGTATTTCTAAATAGTCTGATTTGTCAAATGAGGGGTTCTTTCCAAGCCGAATTGTGACAAACCCAACAACAGTATTATCAACTGTTATAAGGTAATCTGTCGGGTCGTCACTCTCATTCTGTGTAATGAATGCATCACTTGGAACCTCTTCAACTGAGTTAAATCGGAGTGTATTTAACTCTGAGTACTGTTCCATATCTAATGCAAGTGCATACCACATTTCTTTGAGGCGACTAATATCAGTATCAGTAGATTCAACTAATCTCATATTTTACAATTTATGTTCAATAAACAAAATACTTTCTATAAACAGTGGGAGAGTGAGTACCCCGAGGCTTGACCTCGGGGGTGAAACTTGACCGTAACAATTCATATTATAAACACAAACACTTTTAAATACAACTCAATCGAAAACTAACTACGAGCATCGAATGACAGAACACGAACTCACCAAAACTCTTGACTTTGACTTACAAATTGAGAGTGGTGACACTAGTATTCTAGACGATGCCACCAGTAAAGCTCGAACCGTCTACAATAAAACACTTAAACAATATTTCAACACTAACAAAAATTTTGAAACAATCCGAGAAGAACTGCCAAACGAAGTAAACTTAATTAAAAATAGCGTCCAAATCATCGCAGACAAAACTTACGACGCTATCAACAATTACTACAAGTACGATGATTATAACCGCCCACGCCAGAAAGAGGACTGGTTCCCACTCCGCTCTAACCACGGCGAAGGCTACAAACTAACACTTGAAGACAATAAAGTTACCTTTCGGATTAGTGCTGTCCCTCACGGCGACAAAGTTCAAGGCACTCTTGAAGGTAGTGACGAACATCTTGTTCTCGCCAAACAAGCGTTACAAAACGATGACTGGCGAGTTGGAACCAGCGAAGTCGTCAAACAAAACGGCAAATGGCAACTACATGTGAACATTACACACGAGACTGCTGAAGTTACTGCTCCGAAAGAAACTCAAACACTTATTGGCGTTGATGTAAACGAGTCAAATATTGCGCTTGCCGCCCTCACAGAAGATAAGGGAGTTATTGACTCGATAGTATTCGAATACGATGAAGTGAAACGCAATCGTCATGAGTATTTCACCGTTCGAAAACGGTTACAGTCGAACGGCAAACTCGGGCAAGTCGAACAAATTGGTAGTCAAGAAGAACGGTTTGTAACTGACGCTTTGCACAATTTGACTCGGAATGCTGTCGAATGGGCGAGCCAATTTGAGAACCCATGTATTGTGCTTGAAGACCTCAAGGAAATGCGTGAAAGTATCGAATTTGGCCCGCAAATGAATCGGCGCTTGCATTCACTACCTTTTGGAAAAATCCAAGAATATATCACTTATAAGGCAAATTTCGAGGGGGTTCCTGTGGTTAAAACAGACCCAGAGTATACGAGTCAAGAGTGTTTGAACTGTGGGCATACGAGTCGGTCGAATCGGAATAAAGGTCGGTTTAAATGCGTTGAATGTGAGTGGCAAGACCATTCGGATAGGAAAGCAAGCGTTTCGATAGCAGAACGGGGAATAGAAGAAATTGGATTAGATTGGATTGTGCCGCCTCTCAATAGACTTCCTGTAGTTCGGACTGCAAGGGGTTGCGACGGGCGTGCATCGGGTGGTGTGAAGCCGCCGACCACAACCCAAACTATCGCTTAAACTCAAACTATGCTGCGCCAAGCGTGGTTAAACGCATAGATGGTTCAGGGTATGGTAGTGTGGGTGTGTTTAAACCGAGAAATCGGTTGAAATAACCTGTGGGAAATAAGAGAAGCCTCGGGGCTTGACCCCGAGGTGCTTCACTCGTTAGCTGTAAACACAGGATATTTGATTTATTCACCTGTTATACTCAGTAGTTTGGAGCGATTAAATACTTATAAATATTAATAAAAATGTATTAACGTACTCACTCGTCTTTAAACACAACACTCTCATACTTCTGCCGCAATCGGAGAGCTTCGGGGTCTGTGGCTCCATAGATAGTCAACTTTTCTATGGCAAACATCAGCGGGATAAGGTCTTCGGCTTCGAACCCATAATCCCGAAGCATCAGGTAGGAGTCATACAGGGCATTGGCTTCACTGTCTGTGTAGTGCGCTTTGTCATAACTGTACGGGCTGTCGTTCTCTAACGGGTTATCAGAGTCATTCTGGTCGTTCATGTTGGTAACACTCACGCCAGTTCCAAGCAAGTAATATCTGTTGTTTACTTACTTGAACTTAGCGTGAACGCCCCACATCAGGAATGGAACTGAACATACCAAAATTAAGATGCTATATGATAATAAGCTTTTTGGTTTCAGTTTTCATTCACGGCTTCAGTTATCGCACCATAGTAGGCTTTTGCAGCCTCATGTGCTGTTTCTTTATCTTTTGCTCGAACAGTAGCTGAAAACTCGTCTTGATTTTTCAAATACTGCGCTCCCCAACCAATAGCTCCAGCATCCAACGCTTCAGAAGCAACAGAAAAGTTTCGAGCTACATCACACTCTTGTTCTGTCAGCCCAACAATCTTACAGCTCCAATCTTCACTAATTGGGTCCTGGTTAAATTCAATATCCATAGTCACATATTAATCGGACAAATTCAAAAGTCTTCTCCTTCATCCAAAGATACCTGCGATGGGTGTAATGGGTCATCTTCAGGAGCATCATAATGAATCAAAATAGATTCAACAGCACATGTCTCCCAAGTATCTACCTCAAAATCACCATTCTCAACTTCAGTAATATGAAGTGTCATATACAAAACCTTGTCTGTTGGAAAATCCGTATACACAGAATCTTGTGTTAAACCAGCAACTCTTCCATATGCAACACCTTTCGAAGTAACAACTTTCACTAAATCACCGAGATTTAAACGAGCCATATATACAACAATACAATCAATAGTTAAAAATTAACCGATTGACTGTGAAACTACCACCATTACACTTCGGGAATTTCATCTGCACATGTCGCTCCACAGCCAATTGGAATTGGCGGCTCACCCATTCTAATAATAACGCCACCTTCATCAGTCATCATAACAGTATCTGCAGGAGTCGGTTCATCATACGCATACATTTCTTCAGTGGAATCTGTCTCTGTCATATAAGAAATAAGATACTGCTTAAATATAACTCTTATGTTTCTTGTTTGAAGAAATCAGGTGTTTCTCCTGATAGATTTGCAAAAATACCTTGTGAAGAACATGCTGGACACTGTTCATTATTACCAGTATGCCAACGAACAACAACACCTGATGAATCATTACTTTTATTTTTCTCCCACAGGTCTAATAATTTCGAATCTGAAACAATTTCAACATCACCAATATCTGTGATTAAATGCCCAAATGCAACTCCACACTCTGCATTTGACATTTCATCTCGCTTTTTGAATGAATTAATTGGTGCAATTAATACTGCTTTCTCTTCGCACGGAATTCGACCGACAGAAGATACAGTATACTTAACCAAATCACCAATAGAATATTCGATGCCGTTTTCAACTACTGTTGTGTACTCACCAGAATTGTCTTCCATAAAAGTAACCATACTAAAAATAAGAACAGTTGTAATTAAATAACTTATGTTTGACGCTATGGTTTTTTCTCACTTTCTAATACTGTACTCATTGGAAACTCAGGATATTTCTTTTTCCGACGTTCCCATGTTTTATCTTCACTAGTCAAAATATCTCGCTCCATTTCTCGAACTATCTCTTTACTCAATCGATATCGACGCTCCCAATACAAATCATCAAATCGATACCACCAATCCTTCCATAGTGACTCAAATTCTTCTTCTAATGATTCACTCACTCGGTCAATATTATATGCATTAATTGTATGATTATTTACTTCAATTGATGCGTTATGTGCAAACGTTGCAATTCGACATTCAGGGTCAAGATGGACTCTCTGAAGAGACCGACTCCACTCATTCCAAGTATGGTCTTCAGATTCTTCAACATAATCAGGTCTAAACTCAGACGCCCATTCCTGAATAAGATTCTCACAATCAACAGTATAGCTTAAACCATTATGTGATGCAACGAATTCAAAATATCGCTGTGCTAATGGAATTAACCCTCTATCTCGAACTTGACAAACACGCTCACACGCTCGAACACCACGGCGCTCCTGATGAATATTAGCATACCAATCATTCATACAAGCATACAATCGAACAATCTGTTGGACTCCAGAATCTGATTTCAACACATTCTTTATATCCGAACCTGAGTTAGACATATATAATAACAAAACAGCAAAATATAAATCAATTTCGATTTCAACAATTTCTCAGTAACTATCTTACTCTATTCTTGACCTCATATCCTTTTGAATTTTCTTCACAAGTTTTACAGTGATATGTATCTGTATCTTGTTCTCTTCTGCTTGGTGTATTGGATTGCCGATGGTCATGAGATGACTGGAAAACATTAAAATTTTCTTGACCTGTTGCACCACAACTCGGACATTCGTATTTAATCATATGTGATTGTTTTCACTAGAAGTTTAAAAATATTATTGAATTTATATGTTATTTTGTTTTACTGTTCTTTTTGACCAGTGTTTGTCAGATTCTTCAACATGATTCTCTCGAACATATTTCCCTAATCGCATTTCAAATTGCCCATAATGATACGGATATTTTGAACGGACCACAATACCCTCTCCTCCATTATCAATCACTTTGCGGGCATATTTGATTAATTCTCGGCGTGCTTCTGCTTCAGACTCAAATGTTGCAGAATCATTTTCATCTTCACAGTACATAACTGGTGTTGTTGGGAAGTCTAACTTTTCTGCAACTTGTTCAACTTCAGGCCACGAAAGCCAGAGATTTAAGACTTTATCATACACACCAAACACTTGGAAATATGCTGTTTCATCATCATAGTCAACAAGCTCTGATAAGGATGGCCCAACATCATCACATTTTTCATTGCAATCACACCCATAATGAATTGAATGCTTTGCCCACAACCATTCTCCAAATACTTGAAGTCGCTCTGGTAATTTTTCATTAACTTCATTCCGCCAATACAAATCATCATACATCAACTGCATCGTATCTTTTGGACGTGACCCATTCCTTGCACGAACAGGATTTTCTGTATCATTTACAATCATCATATTACCTCCATCCATCTTGTGTGTGATAACAAGTGGAATCCCCACAAATGGTTCAACAGTTTCTAATCCAGTATCGTCATGCTCAATTCTTTCTTGAGCCACTGTTTCATTATCATACCAATAGAGTGGAAGGAGATGACGTGAAGATTGGTATTTAATTCTATCTCGAAGGTCTTCCCATGGTGGCGTATCAAACTCATCACCCCACTTATTTATATCTCTTGTTTCAATGTGGTTTGGTAAGACTATCTCATCAACATCTATTCCAGCCCACATCCAAAATGACTGGGGTGGGATATGGTTCTCTTCTGCGTATTGATGGTGTTTGTTACAAACACTTGCACCATTGTTTTGAATGTATCCACCATTCTCCCACAGTTCTCGTTCTATGATGTGATGAGCATCTACTGCAGGCGCTTCACACCAGGGTACTAAACATTCGTTACCGTCTCTTTCAAAGACTGCTTCTCGGAATTTCTTTCGTTCTTGATTTTGTGTCATAGTTGACCCGTTTTGACTTCACTTATGTCGGGTAGTAACATAAGTTGCTAACGTATCTCTACTCTGTAAAAGAGCAGTGTTATGCGAGCTTCGTAGAGTTTAGTTAGCGTCGGGCCATAGTTTGTATAGGTTCACAGAGTAGTTGGTGGGAGTTGCACCCACGGTCATTTTCACAAGTGACTTCTACACAGCGTTACTCTGTGTGCTTATCATACTATTAGGAATAGAATTATAAAAAGGTTTTGTTTTCATCCGATTATTCCAGTTGTCCATTCATTATCACAGTTATCACAAGTGTATTTTGTGGATAGTGTATTGGACTCGTCTTTCTGTACCTCAGTTGAACTACATTCTCTGCACTTTACCATAGTATCTTTTTCTTCTATTTTGATGTTTAAAAACTTATCTGTTATTTCAGAAAAATCCGAAACAATGAAATGACTGGTTTTCTAATAATGAACTATGTCTAATAAAACAGATGCTCAGAAGATTGCAGATATTCTAGAAGCATATACAAGACACAAAAAATCATGCACCTATTCACAATCAATGGGTTCTTCACCAAAAGGTGACTTTTGCACATGTGGATTAGAAGATGCTGTTAATAAAGTGAATGAGATTTTAAATAGTTGAGTATACTAACAGAATCAATATATTTTTAGGATTGCTCAAGAGTGTGACTTATATGTCAGAGTATCCGTTAAAGGTTAGATTGCATAAGGCTGATTTTGTTCAAGTGAATCCTAATTCAAAAGTAGCATCGTATACTGTTTCTGCACGGTATGGAAACGAGAGTGAGAAAAAGTTTGTTGTAATAGACCCAATGAATGGGAATGAATTAGAAGTCTATGGTAGTGTTGAAACTGCAGTTGAGAATGGTGAAAGTCATTTTTATTGGGTTGAAAAGGTTCTGACAGAATGAATATACGCTATCAGCTCCCCGCCCTCGGGGACGGCGGCCCTGGTCTTAGTTATTAGACTGCGGCCATGTCGCTTTTCGCTATGCTGACGCCGAGTATCACTCGCTGATAGCATATAGATGTTTAATAAGAATATATTTAAATCTTATGCAATTGGATGAAATCAAAGGATTTTAGTTTGTACGAACTGTAACTACATGTATGACTGATACTAGTGCAGAGGAATTTATGTCTGGGTCTGATATTCAAGATATAGCTGTTGAGCTTGATGGTAATTCATTTGCTATTCTAAATGAGAGAATGAATCAAATTTTGTCTGTATCTGATATGGGTGCAAACAGTTCACTGAAGAGTGTGTTTGATTCCCCTAGTGAAGTTGCAACAGCATGGGAAAAGCTTGGTTTGCACGAAACAACTGAACGAGAACGAAAGAATCTCTCACTAATTGCGTTCTCTGATAGTAGACAACTGTACTAACTGTACTAACTGTACTAACTGTAATCTTAGATAATTGGTTCAACTTGAGCGACCGAATCTTCATAGTCATCAGGAATCTCTCCAATATCCCACATAGTTCCTATTGGTTCCATATAATAATACTTTGAATTACGATAGTTGAAATATGTACCATCAACATTTTCTATATCGTTCACTCCAAGTCCGATATGATTAGGATTGTCTCCAGGCAACCAGATTAGCGCAGTTTTATATTGGAATGTTTGGCTTGATAAAATAGCGGAAAGTAGAATTGTTATATCTTTAGAATCGCCACCGCCATCTACGATTGTTTCAATTGGATATTTATTGTTTTCATTGAATGAAGTATCATTTGAAACAGATGGTAATGATTGTACTGCTGATTGAGTATACTCTATTTTATCTTTCTTTGATGTGTAGTTTTGAATGTTAGCTTCAGAATTAATCACACGTGATAGTTCAGTTGCAATTCCATTTTCGATTGAATTAGTGATAACATCAACTGCATTTTGTGTTGTTTTATTTTTGTATTCTATGTATGATGATTTGAATATAACAACTCGAAATGGTTTATCTCCTGTTAGTTCAATTCCATAAATTCCTTCTCCAACTTTTCGAGTATATGAGTCTGTTTCAAGAGATTCTTTTAAATCAGGATGTGGGTCTTTTGTTAGTTTGTTATCTTCAATAGTTAATCTATCTGAGTCTGCAATGTGGACTGTTCGTTCTGAGTTAAGTTCCGTCAGACTAGTACCCGAAGGAATTAACGTTGCAGTTAAATAAAATGGAGAATTATCTGGGAGAGATGGTTGTGGATATGTAACTTCAACAGGTCCATCGTCTGGTAGTGATATTGTATCTGTTCGAACAGTATCAATTATTCCCTCATTTGGATATTCTTGGACAATTAATAGAATTTCCATTTCTTCTGTTAGTCTTGAACTATCAATGTTTGTTGTATTGATGTGAATCTCAGCTTCTGTTAATGAATATCGTTTAAAATAATTTGGAACAAAAGATTTGATTGAATTATAGTTAGCTTCGATTTGATTGGTAATATTATCAGTTTCTGAATCGTTTGAGTCTTCAGTTGAACCATCTGGTGTTTTTGTATCTAGATTGCTACTGTTTGGTGTCGGTGTTTTTCTAATATTGTCTTCATTTTCTATACAACCTGCTAAAGAATAAAGACTGACACCAGCAATTGTTTTCGAAATAAAATTTCGTCTTTTCATAGTATGATATAAATATTTGTAGATTTAATACTTTTTGATTGGGCGAGTTAGCTCACAGGCGGAAATATTAAAATTGAAGTATTAGAACAATATATGTTATTGTATGGTAAAAACAGAAATCCGTGGTGGTGAGCTTGATATTTGGGCAGATGCGCCGTATAAGGAAGCGTTATTTGATGTTGTCGAAACAGTTCTAGATGATTCTGCAGACGAAGTTACGATTTTCAGAGCTGAGTTTAGTACAAACTCAAATAACACAGAAGAATATCGAATGAAATTATTCTTTGATGTAGTTACTGACGGGTTGTTTGTTGGAAAGTCTGTTGCAAATAAGTTACAGGAGGAATTACAAGATTTCGAAGGAAGTCAAAAAGCATATTATACAAAGTCTTCTGAAGAAGAGGTTGAAGAGTATCGATAGTAAGGTTTATGCGTCTTCTAGAAGTAGGTAATGTATGGTGACAAAGCATTCCACTGTGTGTGATTGTGATGATATTGAACCATTTGCTGAAGCATTTGAAGTTGAGCAACCCAAACTTCATGATGGTATTTTTTGGTGTTATGGTTGTGAGAGAGAACTGTCTCTGATGCGAGAGAATGGCGACGAAGTATTTGTTTTCTAAGAGCTAGTGTGTATCGTGTCGTAGGTAGACATTAGCTTTCTTTTGTAATGACATAGCTGGTTCAGTGAAACTATTTCGAATAGTCATTAATTCAGCCTGTATTGTATCATATTGTTGGTTATTTTCTGCAGCTATTGCTGTTGAAAGAACACTAACGCTTCGTGACTGTCCGATAGCACAGTGTACAAACACGTTTTCATTATTTTGTATTGCATTTCTGACTGTGTTTACTGCATTTGCAAATTCTTGTTGTTTATTACCACCATGACGAGACCCATCTTTAAGTGGGATATGTTTTACATTGTCTTGATTGTCAATTTCACTCTCTGATAAATTAATTATTGTCCAGTCTTTTGGGTCTGTTAGTTCTTTTCGTTCAGAAATTCCACCAAATGCAATAGACTCTGAAAAATGATACATAGATTAATTTAAAAGGGCTGTTGTTTAATAAATTATGATTCTATTTGAGTGTATATTTTATGGCCAGAGACCTCTTACTTCCATTGTGTCTTTGAGCCGCTTCAGAGCAACAACTGTGGCTGACTGACGCCAAGTTAAATCGTTTGTAGTGTGTTCTGTAACTAATGATTGCCATGCTTCAGATACATCATCCTCAAGTTCATTATGAACTTTTTCTAATGACCATTTTCGCCGTTCTAAGTCTTGCACCCATTCGTAATAGCTGACTGTTACACCACCTGCATTTGCAATAATATCTGGAATAACAACAATGTTATTTTCTTCAAGAATATCATCTGCATTTGTTGTTGTTGGACCATTAGCCCCTTCAACAATCATATCAGCTTGAATGTTATTGGCATTATCTTCTGTAATCACATTTCCAATAGCTGCAGGGATGAGAATATCTACATCTAATTCAAGCAATTCTTCATTAGATAGAGTTTGAGTTCCATACTTTGTCACTTCTTCAGGGTCTTCATCATATGTAGGAATGTTATTTGTGCTAAGTCCATCTGGGTCATATGCAGCTCCTTGAACATCGCTTACTGCAACAACATCAGCACCCCAATCATCTAACAATCGAGCAGCATTTGCACCGACAGACCCAAATCCTTGAACAGCAATTGTTTGACTTTCTAAATCAATATCATAATGCTCACAAGCTAGTTTTGTCACAAGTGCAACGCTTCGTCCTGGTGCTTCACCTCGTCCACGGCTACCACCAATTTCAAATGGTTTTCCTGTGACAATACCTGGCTGTGTTTGATTTAAGGCTGTACTATATGAGTCCATAATCCATGCCATTGTTTGTTTATTAGTCCCCATATCAGGAGCAGGAATATCTCTATTTGGACCAATAACTTCACGAAGTTCGTGAGTGAAACGGCGAGTAATCCGCTCATTTTCTCTCTTACTAATTGCTTTTGGATTTACTTGCACTCCACCTTTTGCACCACCAAATGGAATATCCATAACTGCACATTTAAGAGTCATCCATGTTGACAGAGCAATACACTCTTCTCTGTTTACGCTTTCATTATACCGAAGCCCACCTTTATATGGTCCTCTAACATCAGAATGTTGAACACGAAATCCTTTAAAAATCTCAACATCACCCGAATCTGTTTCAATTGGAATTGAAACCTCATGTACTGCATTTGGTTCTTTAAGTTGTCGTAGAATATTTTCATCAATCTCAATTTCTTCTGCTGCATTTTCTATCTGAGAGTGAACAGTATCAAGCAAGTCAGTCATATTTTCACTTTTCTCTGTATATATTTAAAACCTTTCCATAATTGAAAAAATATAAATTTTAATATTGTTTCTTAAATTAAACTAGTTTATATATTTCTAATCTAATCTTTCATTTTGATGTGACCCCTCATAATGAGAATCTAGATTTTCAGTTGGAATAAAAACAATCTGGGCACACCGAAGATTTTCATCGAATCTTGCGGGACTGTTCACAACTAATTGTCCTTCTCCGACACCACTATATCCAGAATCCCAAACAGCAGTTTCAACTTGCAATCCACAACGCATTAATCTAGAGCGTGGGAGAACCAATCCGATATGATTCTCTGGGATTGTAATTTTCTCATCATATACAATAATATAGGCTTCATCTGGCGTTACATGATATATCTCTTCTTCTTGAAGATTTACAGGAATACGATTTGCCTTCTCATAAGAATCATTTGAGATATATGATTCTCCAGATAATCGATATAACTCACCAATTGACAAATCAACACCGTTTGGTTGAACTGCTTCACCAGGAAGAGATGAACCGTTATGCGGTTGTATAAAATCACTAACAAAGGAACCACTTTTCACACCACTAAAGTCTATCTCATCAATATCCATATACTGATTAAATAAGATTAGATATAAAAAAATACCGATTTAAGTATCTTCACTGGTATTATTATAAAGCGAAAAGATTATATTAGAAAAAATATAAACATTCACTTAATGGATGTGAAGAAAGCTGGCGGAATTATAAGTATACTTGGTTCAAGTATGATTATGTTTGGCTGTCTTTTTGTACTACAAGGATTAGAGTTTGAGAAATATTTTATGACATATATAATTTTAGGTCTTTTATCTGTATTAATCCCTTTATTTGGATGGGGTGTTGGCATTCATGCGATTGCAAAATCAAACACGTAAATCAACAGTTTTTTGTTAATTTGAACAGAAGTATGAGGTATGTCATTAACTAGTTTGTTGTTAATTCCAACAGCACTTTTCAGTTTTATTGGTACAATTTTATATGGATATCAAACATATGCAATCACAACGTCGATTGATGCGCTCATATTAGTGTGTATTGCATCAATAATGGCTGTTGTATCTGAGTTTACACTGATGGGCATTTCAATTGGTATTAATGAAGGATTGCTTGGAATGAAGTAATATTAGACTTTTCTGAACTCAAGTCCATGTCTATATTCTAACCGTTCTTCTTCACTATACATTGTATGATTTTCATGTAAGGATTCTTGAACAGAGCTACCCATAGCTTGCTGTAATCCGCCAAACAGTCGTTTTATTTGGCGTCCATCTCCATTTAATACAACAAGATTGGAGTGTCGAAGTATTTTCACTCCATTAGTTTCACAATCTTTTTGTTCAATATACTCTTCTGCAGCGGTTAATGCAACATCGGCTAATTCATCAGGAAGATTTGAACAGTCTATTTCACGCATATTTATTTAACACCCATTAATAACTAATTGTTCTTCAGCAAACCATTCTTTACAGAAATCAAACCCACCAGTATCCATTGGGTCAAATACGATTTCATACCATCCGTCAGGCAGTTCTTCAGCGTTTTGGCAGTTATTTTGGATGCAATCCTCTCGTGTTTTGTGTGATGGACATGGTTTAACAATTCCACTGTTCTTATTGTATCGAATGAATCCAACATCCCCATGAAATTCACTGTCGGGGTCGTCAATTTTCACTGCAACATGTGTTGGGAGCATACTTTGTGTTACACTCTCACACAATAAAAAGTTTTCTATCACAAAATCCCTATCGGTGAAGGTGAACAGTTGACTAGTGATAACTTTAAAAACTGTGATTAAGATTTCTTAGATTGAAAGAGATTTAGTTTAACTCAATTGTGATATATAATACTGCTTCTTTTCTTCTATATCATCTTCTTTCTGTTTAAATGTCTCTTCTACAAGTTCTCTATAAATTTCCTCTGATTTATAATATCTATGCCCACTTGTCTCTTCTCTCACAATTGGTAACTTAACTAATGTGTCTAATTCAACATCTGAATACGTAGTATTTATTGATTTTTCATAGATAACAACACTAATGTATATGCTGAGACTAACCGATACAGCAAACCAAATTAAGCCTGTTTTTAGACTTGTAACTCTCATAATTCCTCCACTCATAATAGCAATACAGGCTGGAAACACAGAAAACATAGTATAGAAATCTTCTGTTACGCAATAACCTTTCACACGAAGTCGTTTTCTTTCTATAGCAGGTTTAGATATACCACCAATTAAAAACATCACAAATGTAAAAACTTCAATGAGCGCAATAATAGATACATCTGAATTTAGTACTTTAGTGATTCCATTTGGATAATCAAATATTAACATTATACCTGTAACTAGTGACGAAGCAATTATGAAGACAGTCATATACTTTAGAAACAATCTAAAATCATCTCCATTAATTGGGTTTGTGAATTTACTACCATAGAATACATCACAAACAATGTATTTGAGAAATCCATACTTTGAATTCATTTGTGGCTGATTTATGTATTAATGTCATATAAAAGATATGGTGAATTGTACATCAGTCTTAAATAGTTTAATTTTCAACATCAAAAACACATAATTTTATGGGTTATGATTGTATATTACGCAGTATGAGAGATAATACCTCAGTTGATGCAGATATTATCGCAGATGTAGCAAGAGATTTTAATATGGGCGCTGGAGCATTAAAAGGACTCTTACGTTCCTCAAATCTAGAAGAATATAGTGAAGATAGTAGAGAGATGAAGGCAGTAAATGAAGCATATTCAAGACAACAGAAACGTCAGAGAGAACAATCACAAGAGTAAAATCATATAGCCAAAAACAGAAGACTTTTTTACTTAGACATAGTACGAAATAATATGTTTTCAGTATTTACAAGAAGTCTCAATCAAGAAGATACAGAACGTTTTAAATCTGTATTAACGGACCCACTACCAAATGCAGCTATTGCAGGTTATACATTCCGTGGAGCTAGTTTTGCTGAGTTTGTTTTTGAAACAAGTGACGAAGAGCGGTTCACTGTATCTGTTTTGCCAGTAGAATTAAGCCAAGTGGTTACTGATGAAGCAACAAAAGTGGATGCTTTTGCAATTGTTCAAACACAGTCAAACGATAAGGCTTGGCATATACCAAAAGATGTTGTTGAAGAACTAGATTTCTTCCCAACATTAAGACAAGCATTTTATGAAGGCGAATCGTATGATAAGAGGGAAGCTGATTACAAGTATCATTTCGAATCTGAAACTGAAATTGCTGTTCCTGCCTCAAACCCAGTTGAACGGCTAGATGAAAACATTACATTTGTTGCTGTTGAATATCTCGGTGGCCATTTCCCACGAAAATTCTTACTTGAAAGCGATGCAGGCAAATATTATTATCTTCGAGAACGGTCTGGTCAGATTCGAGTAAAAGAAGACGCAGGACATGGGAAAGAGATATTCAATGCATATATTGGTCGAGAACACCCTGGAATGCACCTAACTGATGATGAGTTGCTAAACATCATCACAGCAGTTGATTATATATCAATTGCAGATGATTATTCAACGACAGTTTCTGAAGAAGGTCATAATCAATATCAAAAAACACGACTAGATTGTTTCAACAACCAGTCTACTGATGTGGAAACGGAAGCTGAAGAAATGTTAGACGAATTAGAATTCGAAGACATTAATACAAACACAGGAGACGTTGTTGAAGATGTTATTGATGAAGTATCATCTTCAGACATTAATGTTTCAATCTCAGAGATGAATTCAGAAGAGCAATCATAATGCTTTTACTGTTATCATACATAGATGCAAGTATGAGTGAAATAATTGATACACTTTCGCAAGAAGAGTACAACTATATTGCATCAGTGATTGAAGATGACAACTATGAATTTCCTATTTCAGATGATGAAGAATATTCATTGTTTACAGATTGGGAAGGCGAAGGAACATTTTTCCCGTCTGTAACAATTTTACATAATGTTAATGAAGATGAAGCACAAGCTGAAATCGATAGAATTGAACGCCTTCTTGAAGAATATGATTGGTTTGTATACAATCGGATTACAGACATTCAAGAAGAAGATGGTATGGCCCACGCATATTTCCAAGACCCAGAAATCGATTCAGATGTAAAATCTGCAGTTGAAAATTCACTATAAGATTATTCTTCAAAACAAGAGTCACACCTAGTTTTATACCATCCTTCTTCGTCTCGTAATTCACCAGACTCACCACAGTTTTCACAAGTACGGTAACTCATTTCTTCAGCCATTTGAACTGCTCCGTGGACCATATATACTCGTTCTTCTTTATCTGAAGAAACACCCTCATAATAAAACCGCAACCCACCAAATTTTTCCTTTACTTGAACAACAGTAACAGAAACCCCAAGGTTTGAAATACTCTGGCACAATCCATCTATAATATCATACCAACCATCACCACATTCAAATCCAAACAAGTTAATCTGAGGTGCTGGTGGTTCCATATCTGCATTATAATACTCGAAAAATTCAGGATAATCCTCAACTAACCTCTCTTCTAATTCTTGGTTCATACAAATATTTTTATAAACAAATAACATAAGTCTTTTCAATCACATCATAAGTTTATTAACTTCAAAAAACAACTAAAAAATATGAGTAGAAAACGAAAAAATCATTTATCATTGATAAACACATATGTTCACGAACAATCACAAAATTCAACAAATGTAGATGTGGGTGAAATAGACCTTTCTGAAAAATGGAGACAAATAGAAGACAACTCATTACAAGATGCAAAAAATGCTATTCGTTCTGATACAGATGCTGCACTTTCTCATATAGGAATCAAGTATGAGATTGAAAACATCCAAATAGAACATAATGGGTCTGTATTCAGAGTAGAAGCAACAGTAGTCCTTCCAAACACGCCGTCTGATTTCACTCTTTCTACTGAACAAGAAGAAGTATTAGAAAGTAAATTTGATTCTTTCAAATCATATTAAAAATCATTATTTGGAGGAAGACTTAGATTATGAATGTTTACACGTCAAAATCAGCTACATCTCCAAGTGTTTGACTGTTTGAATTGCTAGATTCATCTAATTCATCAAAAGCATTATCAATACTAAGTTCAACATCCAAATAGTGTTCTAAGTCTTCTTGTAATGACTCTGTAGGCTGTCGGTTTTCCTGTTCAATATGTCGGAGGTGAGATTCTTTCTCATTCAACTCATTTGCAAGTTTAGCTAGTGTGAGATTCTGTTCTTCTCTAGCATTTCGTATTGCATCTCCGAAATCAGCACGAAGTTCATTAATACTTCGATTATCTGAATTAGATGATTGGTTGTTTGAAGAATTCGAAGATGACCCGCTACTATCATCTGAATTACTGTTGGTTGAATATTTTGTTTCAGTATTAGCTGTATTTGTTTCATCTTCAATCGCTGTTCCCATTTCAACACATTCATCACACACATCAAGTTCAGCTTGTGAGATTTTTGCTTTAGTTAGAGAATCACAGGACTTACCACACATTTCACAACGAGACATATGATAACAAAAACACTCCTCTCTTAAAATGTTTTTCTTTTCAATCTAACTAAAATGTTAGAAGTCATTTGCCTTTAATTCGTGTGTACAATACACACTAGCATCTCGCTCCCAAGCGCCATCATCAACAACTTCTAACAAGTAAAAGACAAATTCCTCAGCATTTCCAGTAACATCTTCCACATATGAATCTAACTCATCATAAAACTGTTCAACATTTGGGACTTCAGAAGGCAACTGACTTTCGTCCCGCCCAACAATATCACTATCTACAGCGTCATGTGGAACCATTGTATATAATTCAAACGACCCTTCACCTGCATCATGAGACCACACTTGAACATATAATTCATCAGAATATTGTAATTCTACATAATCATCTTCTTCTTTTGGAATCATTTCGTTGAGCGCAGACTTGAATTCTGTTTCAAAACTCATATCCTAACTTTAACTCCAATCCCTAAAATTCTTTTGAACTCCCCTCTTCCAATTTATTCTCTTTTACCATTTCTTTCCACCGAACTGAACAAATTCCAAACAGAGAAAAGAAATATACTGTATTATATGTCGCATGCTGCATTATATCTTCACTTTCATACTGCTCTCTGCTTGGAGAGTATTTCCAATAATCATATATCGATAGTGAAATTTCATCTGTTTGTGTCATATTTATATATATGATATGTATATTGAAAATCTTTCCCCTCCGTATGCGGTTTCTCATTTCGAATCACAGATACTTCTTTTTCAAGATTGAAACAACAGACTTTTGATGGTGAGAATTGTAGTAGTTTTTATGTCAGCCCCAGATTGTCCTCGATGTGGAAGTTCAAATACGGAGAAAAATGTAAAAACAGATATACCAGTCAATGAAACCCATGATTTTGGATGCGATGATTGTCTTTTTGTTTGGAATAGAGATTGAAAGATAACTTTTATGTTACTTGCACTCCAATAAACTGTATGGATAATCTTGAAACAGGAGAAACAGTCTTGTATACTCCAAAGAACGGAGGAACATTTCCAACAGGAGAGAAAACTCGCTCTGCAGAAGTAGAGGCGATTCGGGGCGACGAAATAATCATTCGGCAAGATGATGGGTTCACTGATAGAATATCATCTGAGCAAATTGTATAATTTATTTTATTGGTAAAACCATACATCTAATACTACCACCACCTTTTTCAAACTCATCAACAGTGACATAATTTACTGTCTTATTGTGATGAATATTTTCAAAGACAGATTTGTTCTTTTTTGCTGTGAGGATTTGTCCTGTTGGGAGATGTATTGAGTTACATGGAATAAAAGAATCGTTCTTTTGACTGTCACATTCATAAACCGTATCAAATTGTGAGTATATTTTTTGTTCACTTTCTTCAGAAAATGCAGTTGCTTCAAATAAAGCGGTTGATTTATCTAAAATAAATAGACAAGTATCTAAATGGTAAAACCAGTTATTTGTTAATTGTAAATCAATAATATTCCTGTCTGTTTTAGATTGTATTTGTCTAATGAAATTGTTATTTGAACGTGGACCATATCCAGCCCATACATTGTTAGTAAACTCATCAATATATAAATCAGCACATCCTTCAAATGGTGTTGATAAGTCATATAAATTGATATCTGGATATAACTCTTTCATATACGATTTGACATATTCGTATTCTCCGCTTCGTTGTTTTGTTTTCATATTTGGGAGTATGAACGACCCGTCAATCATAACACCGTGATTAGCTGCAAAAACAACGTCTGGTAATTTTTTTGGATGTTTTAGTTCAGTGTTATTATTTGAGTAAATTTCGGTTGGGTCTACAGTATGGACAGTTGCACTGTGTTGTTCTAGTTCTTGTTTCACAGACCGCCATTGTTCCTTTGCACGCTCTAAATCAACAGAACCACCCATATATGGATTGATTTTATATTGAATCGAATAATGTGACGGATAAACCATTACATATTCGCTTGTATAATTCTTCATTATACTATCTACTAGTTAACAATTAATAAAAATGATTTGGTTGTTCAATAATATTTTCCGCCATCAACTGTAATCCCATCGCAAGATATTCCAAACCAATCGTATCGACTGTTTTCTCCACCACTATGGTCTGAACGAGTCTTCTTAAGTTGCTCACTTTCTACTTGATACACAATTGCATTTGCAGTATCAGCTGTATCATTTGCATTAACAACAATAACGCAAGAGATAGCAGATAAGTATGGTTGAATAGCATTTTTTACAGGTTCATAATCTATATCTGTTACTTTCACTCCAGAATCTTTGTCAGAATAGAGAACCAAGTCTAGTTCATTCAATGCGGATATAATTTCTTCTTTCTGCGACTCATCAGTGATAATAATTCCAATATTGTTCCAATTTGTCATATAGTCTGGTTTCTATTTTAACCCTTTAAACCTTTATTTTTAAACGCTAATCTAAAACAGAACACTATTAAGTTCGTCTGAGTATAGTATATGTATGGATAACGCAGATGTTACTGAATTTGAAGAGCAACGAAACAAGATGTTAGGTGATAGGAAAAAGATTACAGCTGTTGGAAAGTATATTTTAGAATTATATACTGACCCGATGGGAATGCGACCTCGAACTGTAATTGAAGTCAATCAGAAAAACGATGAAGGGGAATATGAAAAAGCAACAAGTATCTGGTTTAACACAGTTGAATCCGATGAGAGAGCTTTTTCTGACCCAGAAGATGCCGCATATGAAGCGTTTAATGAAATGGAAAACTCTGTCTCTGAAGTAGAATCGCATTTATAAATCAGAGCGATACTGTGTATTCTTCGCCTTCTTCGACTGAAACAGTTCGTGGGAATGCATCATGAATTCTTGCATACCCATCGTATTCTCCATTCATAACTTCTTCTTGCTCTTTTGTAAGAATTTCATCGGTTACAACTGCATACTCACCCAGGCCAAAAGTCATGACAAATGTTTCTGAATCAATTTGTTCACCGTCTGGCGTGTATGAAAAACCTCCCGCTAAAATTTTGTTTAAAATTTCTCGATGCTTTGCTTCGGTAACGTTTTCAAATGTGACTGTAATCATATGTTAAACAACCATCTATACATCTATATATTTTTTGATTTGAAATTATATAAAACAAAATAATTAAATTATTTTAAATATTACTGCTCTTTAGCTAATGAGACGATATCATGGAAGTAATCATTCAATACAATGAACTCACCGCCATCCAACGAACTTTCTGGATGTGCCCGCTCCCAAGAACCAGCACCCCAATTTGACCATCCAGCAAGCGCCAAATCAATCGGTGTGAATTTAACGGCAGGGTTATCTAATTCATCAGTAGGCAGTTCTAAAATAGAACACAATTCATCGAGACGGGGTTCTTCTAACTGATTATCAATAACTCTGCCAGCTAATTTAACTTTATTAACAGTCATCTCTTCAGCTTCATACTCTGTATAGCTTAAATTCTTTGCATACTCTTTGGCTGTTTTCTCGAAATTAGTTTCGTTCATAGTTCAATAGTAAACTTACTTTTTGAATGTTTATCATTATTTGTTTCTTTAATCGATTCTCGCTTTTCTTTTGGAACACCGCCAAATCCTATCATACTAGAATAAGCGTCTTTGATGAAAATAAATGTTTTGTATTGCCTTAGAGTTCAGATTCAATACTAGCTCGAAGTTCAGGGTACTCTGAATGACGATATACGGGAGATGAGTCAAGTACTTGTAAATCTCCACTTCGAACATAATATACACCAAAATTATCTGGCCATTCTATATCCCACCCATGAGTTGTTTCATTAAGATTTGATTGAATATCTAACAGTACAAGATATCCAACTAATTGTTTCCACATAGAATCTGAAAATTCTGGATTAATTGTTGTTTTTAAATCAATGACTGTATCATCAATAATAAAATCAGCATCAGCAACAATTGATTCATTTGCAATAGTTGGATTGACTACAGCATAGTCTTCTATATTTAGTACTGGTTCTGCTATAGAAATTAATTCTTCTAAATCAGTTTCCATGTCTTCATCAGATTCGCCAAGATATCTATCTACTGATGCAAATACAGATTCTCCACTTCGAACAAGATTTTCCAAGCGAGCTAAATCAAGCACTTCTTGCGTTGGGAGAGAGATATCATCACTTCCATTTGCATAGGCTTTGCAATTTGCCTTTGCACCACTTAAAATATTACTTATTGGACTATGTAAATCATCTTCATATTCAGTAGCGTGTTCTGCAAGGAGTGGTCCAGAATAAATATCAATTTGAGGATTGCGACGTTGCATCTCAAATTGAATAAGATAGTCAATAGCCATTCCAATTAACATATATTCCATACCCTGATAATCTCGTGTTGGATACACGTCAACAGAACTTGGATGTAGTGGTGGTTTTTTAAAAGATTCCATCACTTCCGTAAATTCATCTGTTTCAGTTATGTCAGATAATGAAGTTACATCTGAATTAGTCCACATTATTTATATGTAGTAATTCCTCATATAAGAAAGTATCCATATTAACTCCTGTGATACTTTGGATAAGAATCCCACTGAGATGGTTTTTCTCCCATATTCTGCAAGTCAACATCAGCAATCGGAGACTCACTGTATTCTTCAAGTCCATTCGTTGAATTTTGATGGTATTCAACTTCTCTTGCAACAAGCCAAGAAAGTTCTTCTTTAGTTAAAGACAGAGGTTTTTCAGAACCAAATTCTTCTGCAATATACTCTTCACATGAATTAAGTGCATCAACTTGGTCATCTAGATTTCCACAGAGAATATCTGTGACTAGTTCAATATGATTAAAAACAAAATTATCAACTTCGACTTCAGTTGTCTTTATACGATACACTTCCCGCAACCGTTCTTCTTCTTCATAAAGTTCATCAACAAAATCTAAATCAATTTCCGTTGCATCATTCTTTGTATCAATCCGTGATGCCCATGTGATTGTTTGAGAAAGAGCTTCTAGTGTCTCTTCAGTCCCTCTCTTCGTTTTTCGGCTAAATGGCGAACTCATATATCATCTATACTTTCCACAACATAATAAAACAATCGAAATCAGATTATCACACAAGTTAAATACAATACTATCTTTTAATATAACAACAATATAGTTAATCGAAAACCAAACTTACAAATACTAGAGGTTGATAATTGTATTTTATGAAACAAGTAATTCTCATTCGAGAAGATATTGATATTAGTCGTGGAAAGGCAGTGTCTCAAGGCGCACATGTTAGTGTCTTGGCAACCCAAAATGCAGAAGATGACGCAGTACACAACTGGATTTCACATAGTGCAGGGACAAAAATAACATTACGTGTTAATTCCGAAGAACAATTGAGAGACTTAATTTCTAATGCAAATGACCTTGACTTACCAACAAGTATAGTTTCAGACCTTGGTAGAACAGAAATTGAATCTGGAACCACAACTGCTGGAGCAATTGGACCAGCACAGGAAGATGATATTGATGAAGTAACAGGCCATCTATCGCTATACAAGTAAAATCTCCCATATTCAACTGTAAAAAATCCTCTCAAAATGAGACTTTCGTATATTGAAATAGGTGATTTTAACTATGAAGAGTTTTAAAACAATATTATGAGCGATTCAACTGAGAAAACAGTCCAATCTGTTGAATGTTCTCAGGTACAAACAGATACATCAGAAATTATGAATGACCTTCGTTCTGAAGTACAACATGCATATTCTGTTCATAATTCTGGAGAATGGACAGAAAGTAAGATAACAAATATTTCTCTTAAGCCAGTGTTTAAATATTATGGTAAAGTATTCAGTGATAGTTCACATTCACAGACAACATGTTCTGCTGATACATTTACAGGAAATCATAAAGTAACTGCAACACAAACTGAAGCACCATTTGCTTCAATTACTGGCTCTGATATCCCATGGGACTGTTGCAACCTTAGTCAACTCCCAGAAAATATACCAAAAATAGACTCTATAGAAAAACTATATTCTATTGGTTCTACTGAAAAAATTATTGTTCCAACAAAGGATGCGAATCTTGATGATTTTCCAGATGGAATGTATTTATATGGAGATGTATACTTTGAGATTGTTGGTGAATTAACAACAGATGAACTTATGGGTTCACAGGAAATTGTAATCGATACAGTAACATCTGTTTCCGAACTTTCGACTCTAAAATATTTTGATGAAGTCAAAGAAAATAATGAAATATCTGCTGAATATAAATTTACTGAAGGAACTATTGATTTGCGGTTATTAAATGACGATTCACTGAATCTAGTTCCAGAACGAACCGTAGTCCGAGGGCTTGGTTTGACTTGGTTAACTAGTACATTTCTAGTTGGTTATCTATTTACATCACTCTTTTTCTCAGAAAATAGTACACTAGTTCCAAGTATTTTATTTATACTAACATCAATTGGTTTCTTATATATTATTAGTAAAATTGATGAGCCACTGAAAGATTACTTTGGAAAAAGCAAACAATGCGAAGATGTTCCAATTGAGTCTGAATCGACTGTAAATAAATGGTTTTCTTTTGATAAAGCAACAGCTCTATATAATGAAAGAAAACGAGTTCAAAAGAAAGCGTCCAATCTAAAAAAGGAAATTAAATGCATACCCCGAGATGTAACTGTATATCCTAATAAAGAACTTACAGAACTTGAATCTGATGACAGAGAAATAACCTGGAAAATATCTAATGAAAATATCATTTCAGAAAAAGCTGTTGACTTTTTCGTAGAATATGGGTTTGAAAAAGATATGAATAAAATTGAAACGCAGATGGTCAAAGACACCTCAAAAATCGAAGATGATATTCCCACATTAGAAAGTGAAAATGGAAATTGGCATCTTCTTCCAAAAGATGTAAATATAGACCCGATAATATCTATCTAATAATCATAACAAGAACAATAATATAGCTTCTCTAAAACATAAATATGCCTTCAAAAAACTCACAACTCATTAAAAAGTATTTCAATCAACGAAATAGTTATCCAGCAACTCTCTTATTTAAAAACACACAAGTAAAATCAAATTTTCTAGTGGACTTAGATGAAACAATTCAAGATGAATTTACTAAACGTGATGATATAGTTCTTCGAAAGAGCTTTATCATTACTGGTGAGTTTTGGTCTGGTATTTTATTAGAATTTAACAATAATGAATTTTCAACTGTTAATTCTAAAAAACAGTCAATAACAACTGAAACATTACTCACAAAATTAGAATTTATATATCGTTGTTTTGATGAAAATGGCACAGTTGTTCAAGGCGTTTCCATAGGTGATACTGTATATGATGTTGATGCTTTGAAATCATTAGATAAATCTCAATTTAAGACAAGTTCTGATGTATATTCTGGTCCTTC